>VFQU01000052.1_pt1 | contig 182833 bp, 132 predicted proteins | sample 3512311 | NCBI WGS metagenome assembly VFQU01 (sample SAMN10412377, study PRJNA504923) | tailings metagenome | isolation source: Relicate 3 Philex TSF3 active mining site | place: Philippines: Tuba, Benguet | collected 2017-08-29 | reverse complement strand
TTTCTTGGTTTATGGGGACCGTCCCCCGCTGTCCAACTTTCGGGGTCCACTTCAGCGGCGTGGGCGCTGCGGCAGGGGCGACCGTGCATCGACGACGATGCGCTCACGAAATGCGCCTACACGGAATCTTTGCTCCCGGGCAGCAAACGGAAGACATGAGAAGAAAGCCAACTGTTCGAGGTATTGACCGCCTTCCGGAAGAAACACTCATGGGTTACCTATACCGGGTGTCCGAGGACTGGTGCCTAGCGTGGACTGATTTTCAACGTGAGGTATTGGGCACAACTTTCGTTTCCGCTCGTAGCGGCGAGAGGCGCCCGCTGGATTTTGAGCGGTTGTCAGACGCCTTGGCGGTGCCATCGGACGTGCTGTTCTCGATGTCGGAGCGATCATTTTATCTTCAGCAGAGCGACACCGAACGGCTGTCACGACGGAGAATCGCAATCGCCCCGTGGGCAATTTGTCCGGGGTATCCGGTGTATTCGCCAGCCGCGCTTCATCGAAGCCCGCATATTCGCCTCGGCTGGCTGCGTCCGGACGCGTTGGTCGACCCAACGAGTGAAACTCTTTTCCTGCGCCATTGCTTCGATTGCGGCGTCGAATTGGCGGCCGTGAATTGGAGCCAGGCGACGACGCTGTGCCCTGATTGTATGGTGCCTCTTGCGGCCGGGCCTCAGGTCAAAGCTCCATCGAACCTCGCAAAATTTGCAGCGTCGTTCGCCACAAAAATTCAGCAGCAGTATCGCTGGAAGCCGGTGAACTTCTTTTCCGAAACGATGGTGCGTTCGGCTTCGGTCTGGCACGTTGCATCGCTATTTGATTCGCGAGCGGAATTCGCCACGTTCGCAGAAAAGCTCGGCGAGGAGTCAGGCTTCGGTCCGTTCCCGCCGCGTCCTCAGGACGGCCCCGTTGACGCAGAGTCAGCTGCTTTGAGATACGGGCTCCTTTTCGCTACAGCGGATTACGCGTGCGACCGCTACCCCGAAATTTCGCTGAGGTTTGAACGTCTCGCGCATTACCCCAACAATCTGCATCGGGCCGCAAGCGCCATTGAGCGCGGCATAGCCGATGCAATGCTCAGAGCCTGACCGGGTGAACGTTCTCATCGAGACTCCAACCGGCGTGGTTTGGCAGCAGGCGTCTCGAGCCGGCCTGTCACTCGATGAATACGTTCGATACGTGCTGCGCGCCGATTGGAACAAGGCGCACCAGAACATCGACGATGCGATCGCCCGCAACGCCGCGTTTATTGAAGGCGACGCCCAGTTGGCTAGGGCGGCCGACGCATATCGAAAAATACCGCGCCAGCGGCTCAGGAATACGTGGGATCGCGGCCGCAAGTCCCATACAGCACCGGTCTATTTCTGTCCCGATTGTCTTCGGACCGGTGAGGGGGAGTTGGACCTTCGTTGGCAACTGGGCTTCAGTTGCATCTGTGTCAGGCACGACCGGTTACTGCTGAACGCCTGCACCTTTTGCGGCGAACTCCAGCGCTACCGGAAAGGTCCCGGCGCCGGCGTTCACTGGCTAGATTCATGGCGATTTTGCGGCGCCTGTGGAGGTGAAATCGAATTGGCCCCTCATGCTCCGGCGTGGCTGCGTGAGGCCGCAGAAATGATGGGCCGACCGCTAGATCGCGAAGATGTGATGCAAACGGCGTGTTACCGATTTCTGGCGATGCTGGATTCGGCGCCTGGCACCGTGGCGTCCTTCGCGGGCAGAGCAGGCGTTCCGCAGTGGTGCGACCCGAAATCGTGGTGTGCATGCGCGTTGCTGTGGGCAACGGTTGGTTCAGGCGCTGGGCGTGATGGTAGTTGCCGGGACACGCTGAATCGATTCGCGCTTGTTGGTTTGGACCCGGTGGGAGATGTCGGGTCGCGGTTGGCGGATCTCGTCTGCAGCTGCTGACCTAGGTGCGAACGCGGCTCCCTCCGCCGGTGCGGCCGTCCTGCCACGCCGTCAGGCGCCGCGCAGCTTATGTTCGGGCAGGCGCCATTCTTTGGCGCCAAGAACGGTGATTTTGCGCGGATCGACCACGATCTCCTCTTCGTCACGGTGGTCGAGATACGCGATTACGTCGCTCTTGGAGCACGTGGCCTTCGCCAACACGGGCCACTGACCGTGCTGCCAAGGGCAGAGCACGCGGCGACGCGGGCTGCAGCTATACGCAGCGAAAAACTTCGCCCGCTCGTAGTTCAGCGTCCACGACAATCCGTAGATGCCGTCGACGTGGCCGCACCCGCGATAAATCTGAACGACGCTCGGAAGGCTCTGCAGGGTTTCGTGCTCGTTGCAGCTCATGAACGACTCGCGTTCCGGGCGCTGGGCGCATAGCAGGTTGAGCCAATCTTGCTTCTTTGGGAACGTCACCTCCGCGGTTGTCCAGACATCCCTGAGAAGCGTCCAGTATTCGCGGTCGTTCAGCCTCGGCACGATGTCCAAGAACGCCGCCAGGCGAAGGTGGGAATCAAAAGTCGTGAGGTAAATCTCATAGCATCCGAGATCGAGCATCTCGGATCGGGCCTGCTCGATCGACTTGGCTTCGTTTGAAAGTGTAGGCGACGTTGCGTGAGCGATTTCGTGTTTCATCTCCCTAAATAACACCAACCAAGCCCTTCTTTGTTTTCACGCGTATCGGGCACGAGCGCCGCGATCGGAGCCCCGCCGATCCGGGCACTCACCGGACTTGCTTAGGTCTACGGGTGATTCGTGCCGATTTGCTCTAACTGCTTTGCTTCGCTCAATCGAAAGGGTGGGTCTGTCGTTGGCGACGGGGGCTGGGGTGAAATTCCTTACAGTCGCCCACCCGCACTGTAAGGCCACTCCGAGATGGCTCCGTCAATTTGGCGGATGGCTAAGTAAGGATAAGACGCCGATGCGCCTATTTCGGCGGCAATTAGCTTTTGCGACGCGCGCGGAAAGTGCGGGTGGATGTGTTTTGTTCGGGGTGGCTGATGCGGTCCTACACGGCCGACCCGGCTTGTCGGCATTTTGTGAATAAGAATCAGCGTTTTGCGTCGGGTTTTTACTTGAGTCTGGGGAGTGAAATGGGGAGAAATGGTGCGTTCTGGGGCGCAGGGCACTTAGCGCACTGGGACGGACCCCTTCATGGCGCAATCAGGCACAACCGTTTATTCCGGCCGTTTTGAGCACACGCTCGACGACAAGAATCGTCTCACGATTCCGTCCGTCTGGCGCTGGGTGCACTCGGACACGGAGACGTTTTTGGCCATGCCGCACCCGGATGGTTACATCGCGGTGCTGCCCCCGGCGCGCGTGGAGAAGCTGCTGGCGCAGATCTCGGAGATGAAGTTGTCCGACCGCGATGCGCAGGCCGTGAAGGCGCGCATCTTCTCGTCGGCGCTGTCGTTCACCTTCGACAAGCAGGGCCGCTTCGGCGCGAGCGCCGATCTCCTCCACCACGCCGGCATCGCGAAGGACGCGGTGCTCGTCGGCATGGGCGACACTTTCAACATCATGAGCCCGTCGCGCTGGCAGGATATGCAGCGCGCCACGGCGGGCGAGAACTTCGGCGACATGATGCGCCGCATCGGCCTCTAAGCGATGAAACCGACCACCTCTCCGACCATGTCCACGACCCTCATCCGTTCCCAGCCTTTGCCGAAACTGTCCATGGTCGCGTGCGCGCAGCGCCGCAGCTTGCGCGGAGTCGTTCCCCTCCGGCGCAAGAAAGCCCATGTCCGTCGCATCGCTTGAACTTTCGCGCCCCACGATGACGGCGGGTCACCAGCCGGTTCTCCTGCACGAGGTCCTCGAATACCTCGCGCCGGAAGCCGGCCGGACCTACCTCGACTGCACCTTCGGCGGCGGCGGCCACACGCGTGAGATCCTCCGCGCCGGCGGCACCGTGGTCGCGCTCGACCGCGATCCCGCCGCGCAGGCCCGCGCCGCGCTCGTGCAGGCGGAGTTCCCGGCGACGTTCCGTTTCGTCGACCTGAATTTCGGCGACCTCGCCGCGCTGCCCGACCGCGGCTTCGCCGGCATCCTCTTCGACCTCGGCGTCTCGTCCTTCCAACTGGACGAGGCCGACCGCGGCTTCGCCTTCCGGCACGACGCCCCGGCCGACATGCGCATGAACCCGCGCGAGGGCCAGCCCGCCTCGCGCTGGCTCGAGATCGCGACCCACGACGCGCTCGTCCGCGCCGTCCGCGACTACGGCGAGGAGCAGAACTGGCGCCGCGTCGTGCAGGCCATCGAGGCCGCGCGCGGCACCGGCCGGCTCGCCCGCACCGCCTCGCTCGCCGAGGTCATCGCCGACGCCCTCCCCGCCGCCGTGAAGCGCGAGAGCAAGATCCACCCGGCCACGCGCGCCTTCCAGGGCATCCGCATCGCGGTCAACGACGAGCTCGGCGCCATCGAGCGCGCGCTGCCCGCCGCCCTCGACCGCCTCGCCCCCGGCGGCGTGCTCGCCGTCATCAGCTTCCACTCCCTCGAGGACCGCCCGGTGAAGCAGTTCTTCCGCCGCGCCTGCGGGCTGCCCGTCGACGCCAACGACGCCACGCCGCAACAGCTCCGCGCCAAGCACGCCGACCTCCTCACCCGCAAGCCCGTCGTCCCGACGGCCGCCGAGATTTCCGCCAACCCCCGCAGCCGCTCCGCCAAGCTCCGCGTCCTGCGCAAACTCTGACCGATCCCCCGGATGAAGCCCCCTCCGCCCAACGCGCTCGTCAACAAGGCCGTCGCCCTCACGCTCTTCCTGCTCCTCTTCGCCGGCACCCTCGGCCTCGGCGCCGTGTGGGTGCGCCAGGAGATCTTCGCCACCGCCAACCGCAGCCGCGTGCTCCAGGCCGACATCGCCGACGTCACGCGCAAGCTCGACGAGGTGCGCGCCCAGATCGCCACCGCCGAGAGCGTCGCCTCGCTCCTCGACCGCAACCAGTCGCTCGGCCTCGCCCTCGCCACGCCGCGCGAGCTGCAGGTCGTGCGCGTCGAGCAGGACCCGACCCTCGAGCTGACGCGGAAGCGCAACGCCGAGGCGCTCCTCACCGCCTCGCTGAATCAGAACCCGGACGCCTTCGCGTTCCGCATCGTCCCCGCCTCCTACCCGCGCTGAGCGATGTCCAAGGGCTTCGCCTCCAACTTCCGGATGGCCCTCCTCGCGGGCTGCGTGCTGGCCTGCTTCGGCGCCGTCGGCGCGCGGCTCGTCTACCTGCACGTCATCGACCGCGAGGAGCTGCTGAAATTCGTCGACAAGGCCCGCCGCCAGATCGTCGTCGAGCACGCGCGCCGCGGCTCGCTGCTCGACGCCAAGGGCAACGTGCTCGCCACCTCGCGCTCCTACATCGTCCTCGGCGCCGACCCCGAGATGCTCCGCGAGGAGGACATCGCCAAGTGGGCCGACCTCGCACGTCTGCTCGGTGTCAGCCCCTTCGACCTTGACCGTGACCTGCGCCGCAGCATGGCCGCCGCCAAGCTGGCCCTCGCGGGCACCGATCCCGAGGTGAAGCAACGCCGCGTGCGCTACGTAAAGCTCGCCGACGAGGTCGACGAGCGGGTCTTCGACCGCATCATGGACCTGCGCATCCGCGGCGTCTACGGTTCGCGCGGCTACAAGCGCGTCTACCCCGGCGGCCAGCTCGCCGCGCACCTCCTCGGTTACATCAACAAGGAGAAGACGCCCGTCACCGGCGCCGAGAAGCACCTCGACCTCTACCTCAAGGGCCAGGACGGCTGGATCGAGTCCGAGAAGGACGGCGCCCGCCGCGAACTCGCGCAGTTCCGCACGCGCGAGGTCCAGCCCATCGACGGCCACGACGTCGTCCTCACCATTGATTCCGTCGTCCAGAACATCATCGAGCGCGAACTGCAGGCCCTCGCGGCGAAGTTCAACCCGAAGTTCGCCACCATCATCGTCAGCGACCCGCAGACCGGCGCCATCCTCGGCCTCGCCAACTACCCGACCTACGACCTGAACCACTTCGCCAAGGCCCCGCTCGAGCACCAGCGCAACAACGCCGTCACCGACATCATCGAGCCCGGCTCGACCTTCAAGATCGTCGCCGCCGGCGCCGCCCTGAACGACGGCGTCGTCACCCGCCAGACCACCTTCGATTGCGACAACCCGATCGTCCTCATCAAGGGCCGGGAGCGCAAGCTGCCCAAGGAGGACCACCCGATGGGCACGCTCAACGTCGCGCAGATCGTCTCGAAATCCTCCAACCGCGGCGCCGCGCACCTCGCCATGATGCTTGGCGAGCAGCGCTACTACGAATACGCGAAGGCCTTCGGCTTCGGCGAGCCGACGCGCTTCGGCCTCGGCGGCGAGGTCCGCGGCATCCTCGACGAGCCCAAGCGCTGGGACGGCCTCACCATCACGCGCATGCCGATGGGCCACGCGGTCGCCGCCACGCCGCTCCAGATTCACATGGCCATGAGCGCCGTCGCCAACGGCGGCGCGCTCCTGCGTCCGCAGCTGCTCAAGGAAATCCGCGACCCGCAGGGCAACGTGGTCCGCACCTTCGAGCCGGAGAAGCGCGCGCAGGTTCTCCGCCCGAGCGTCGCCGCCGAGCTCGCGCAGATGCTCCACGAGGTGATGCAGCCCGGCGGCACCGGCGCGGGCTTCGACCTTCCCGGCTTCGAACTCGCGGGCAAGACCGGCACGACCCAGAAGATCATCGACGGCAAATACGTGAACAACCGCCACGTCGCGTCCTTCGTCGGCTTCTTCCCCGCCAGCCGCCCGCAGGTCGTCCTCTCCGTCATCGTCGACGACGCCCGCGTCCCCGGTGGCACCGCCTACGGTCGCGCCGTCTCCGCGCCGGCGTTCAAGTCCGTCGCCGAGCAGCTCATCCAGTATCTCGACATCAAGCCGGTCCGCCCGGCGTCCACCCACCTGCTTGCCCTCCACGGAGGCAACCGATGATCGGCTACCTCACGCCCAACTACCCGCTCGTCGCCGCGTTCCGCTCCCTGCCGGCGACCCGTCGCCGTCCGGCCGACCGCGTCTCCCAGCAGATCTTCAAGATGGCTCCGAAGCTCTCCGACTTCTTCAACGACGACGAGATCGTCGCGAGCAAGGGCGATCTCGAGCGACCCATCTCCGGCCTCGCGATGGACAGCCGCCGCGTGATGCACGGCAACCTCTTCTTCGCCCTCGCCGGCCGCCGCGCCGACGGCGCGTCGTTCATCGACGAGGCGGTCAACCGCGGCGCCGTCGCCGTCGTCACGGAGCGCATCCCCGCCGTCACGCCCGCGCGCGTCACCTTCATCCAGGTCGTCGACGCCCGCCGCGCCCTCGCCAAGGTGGCGCAGCGCTTCTACAAGTTCCCCGACAAGTCGCTCGACCTCGTCGGCGTCACCGGCACGAACGGCAAGACCACCGTCACCAACCTCGTCAAGCACCTGCTCTCCACCTCGCAGGAGCGCGTCGGCCTCATCGGCACGGTCAATTACGACCTCGGCGCGCGAGTCGTGCCCTCGTATCGCACGACGCCCGAGTCGCTCGAGCTCTTCGGCATGCTCGCGCAGATGCGCGACGCCGGCTGCCGGCAGGCGGTGATGGAAGTCAGCTCGCACGGCATCGACCAGCACCGCGTGCTCGGGATGCAGTTCGGCGTCGCGGTGTTCACCAACCTCACGCAGGACCACCTCGACTACCACGGCACGATGGAGGACTACTTCGAGGTGAAGCGCCGTCTTTTCAACGGCGGCATCGGCACCGCGCCGCGCGCGGCCGCCATCAACCTCGACGACGCCTACGGCCGCCGCCTCGCCGCCGAGGCGCCCGCGCACCTCAAGGTCGTCACCTACGGCGAGACGCCCGCCGCGCAGGTCCGTGCCGAGGACGTGCAGTTCCACTTCAAGAGCACGCGCTTCACGCTCGTCTGGCCCGCCGCGGGCGGCGCCGAGGCGCGCCTCGCCCTCGAGAGCCCGCTGATCGGCCGCTACAATCTCAGCAATCTCCTCGCCGCCTTCGCCGCGTGTCTCGCGCTGGGCCGCGACCCGCAGGTCATCGCGCCGCGCCTCAAGTCCTTCGCCGGCGTGCCCGGCCGCATGGAGCGCATCGAGGCCGGCCAGCCCTGCAACGTCCTCGTCGATTACGCGCACACCGACGACGCCCTGCGCAACGCCCTCGCCATGCTCCGCCCCATCACGCCGGGCCGCCTGCTTGTCGTCTTCGGCTGCGGCGGCAACCGCGACCGCTCCAAGCGCCCGCTCATGACCGCCGCCGTGCAGGAATTCGCCGACCAGGCCTGGGCCACGGCGGACAATCCGCGCTCCGAGGCGCTCGCGCAGATTTTCGCCGACATGCAGGCGGGCGTGAAGGATCCCGCGCGTCTCGCCTTCGTCGACGACCGCCGCCGCGCCATCGGGCTCGCGCTCGCCGCCGCGCGCGAAGGCGACAGCGTCCTCATCGCCGGCAAGGGCCACGAGACCTACCAGGAATTCGCCGACACCGTCGTGCCCTTCGACGACCGCCAGGTCGCGCGCGAACTGATCGGCATCATGAAAATCAAGCCGGTGTGATCATGAGCGAACGAATCCACGCGCAAGGCACACAGTGTAGGGCGGGGTCTCCCGACCCCGCCGCGAACGTGATGCCGCGCGCAACGCGGCGGGGTCGGGAGACCCCGCCCTACAACCCGCGGCGCGCGTCCCACCATGCCTGATTTCCCGGCGCAGCTTCTGGCTTTGTGGACCGGTGGTCGCTGGACGGCGACGCCGGTCTCTTCGCTTGGTGGGTTCAACCAGGACACGCGCACGCTCACGGCCGGCCAGGTGTTCGTGGCGCTGCAGACCGAGAAGCGCGACGGCCACGACTTCCTCGCCGACGCACAGGCGCGCGGTGCCGCGGCCGCGCTCGTCGGCCGCGTGGTGCCGGGCGTGACGTTGCCGCAACTCGTCGTCGCCGACCCGCTCGCGGCGCTCCAGCAGATCGCGAAGCAGCACCGCCTCACGTTTCGCGGCCCGGTCGTCGGCATCACCGGCAGCGCCGGCAAGACGTCGACGAAGGACCTGATGGCGATCCTGCTGGATGAGGTAGGGCCGGTCTCCGACCGGCCTGAATCCACACACGATGCGTCCGGCCAGTCACAGACTGGCCCTACCGCCGGCACCCGCGTCCTGAAAACCCAGGGCAACCTGAACAACTTCCTCGGCGTGCCGCTCACGCTCACGCAGCTCGATCCGGCCGTGCATCGCGCCGCCGTCATCGAGGCGGGCATCAACATGCCGGGCGAGATGGCGACGCTCGCCGGCATGATCGATCCCGACCACGGGATCGTCACGCTCGTCGGCCCGGCGCACCTCGAAAAGCTCGGGTCGCTCGAGGGCGTGGCCGCGGAGAAGGTGAAGATGCTCACGGCCGTGCGCCCCGGCGGCCTTCAGGTTTTCCCGGTGTCCTGCGCCGCCTATGCGCCGTTTCAGGCGCTGCCCAACGCGCTTGTGCTCGTTCCGGCCAACGAGGCGATGGTCCGCGTCGCCGGCCGCACGCAGGTCTTCACCGTGCTGCATCGGCCGGACCGCACCGAGGTCACGCTCGGGGCCAAGCGCACGTTCATCGCGCGCCGCGTTTCCGGCGGCATGGCGCAGAACGCCGCGCTCGCGCTCGCGCTGGCTTCCGAACTCGGCGTCGACGACGCGACGCTCCAGCGGCGTCTCGCCGCTTGGTCGCCCTCGAAGTGGCGCGGCGAGCTCCAGCGGGTGGGGGAGGCGGAGCTCTACTGCGATTTCTACAACGCCAACCCCGCGTCGATGCAGGACGCCATCGCGGCCTTCGCCGGCCTGGCCAAGCCCGAGCTCCCGCGCCTCTACGTGCTCGGCGGCATGGAGGAACTCGGCGGGCAGGCGGCGGAGTTCCACCGTCAGCTCGGCCGCAGCATCCTGCTCCGCCCGGGCGATTTTCTGTGCACGATCGGCGACCACGCCGCCGCGCTCCGCGAGGGTCTGCTCGAGAACGGCAACGACCCGCGCCAGATCGCCCTCGTCACCGATCTCGGCGAGGTCCGGGCGCGGCTCGCAACCTTCCGCGGCGCGGTCTTCCTCAAGGGCAGCCGCCGCTACCGCCTCGAAACCATCCTCGATCCCCACGCCGCCGCGCACTGAGCCATGCTGAGCTACCTCGCCGACTACGAACACTACTTCGGACCGCTGCGGCTGCTCCGCTACCTCACCGTGCGCACCGCCGGCGCCACGCTCACCGCGCTCGTCATCGGCTTCATCATCGGGCCGTGGCTCATCCGGCGCTTCCGCGAGCTGAAGTTCGGCCACGGCTACATCGACGAGCGCACGGGCGCGCTCGGCGCCACCTACTTCGACAAGAAACACACGCCCACGATGGGCGGCCTGATCATCTTCCTCGCGGTGTTCAGCTCGGCCGTGCTCTGGGCGACGCCGAACGTCTGGGTCTTCGTCTCGCTCTTCGTCTACACCGCGCTGACGATCCCGGGCTGGCGCGACGACTACCTGAAGGTCGTCCACAAGAACAAGGACGGCATCAAGCCGTGGGAGAAGATCGGCTGGCAGTCGCTCGCCACCGGCGTCGCGCTCGCCGTGCTGCTCTGGCATCCGCAGAGCGCGGACAAGATCCGCGAGCTCTGGGTGCCGTTCTTCAAGGAAGCCGTCATCGCCCACATGCCGTGGTGGCTGCTGCTCGGGTTGATCTACCTGTGGATCGTCGGCTTTTCGAACGCCATCAACATCACCGACGGCCTCGACGGCCTCGCGGTCGGTTGCACGATCACGGTCGCGCTCGTGTTCGGCCTCATGGCCTACGCGGCGGGCAACAGCATCATCTCGCAATACCTGCTCATCAGCTACGTGCCCGGCGCCGGCGAACTGACGGTCATCTGCGGCGCGCTCATCGGCGCGGGCATGGCGTTCCTGTGGTTCAATTCGCATCCCGCGGAGGTGTTCATGGGCGACACCGGCTCGCTCGCGCTCGGCGGGTTGATCGGCGTGATGGCGTTCATGATCCACCAGCCCTTCACGCTCGTGATCGTGGGCGGCGTCTTCGTGATGGAGCTGCTGTCGGTCGTGTTCCAGGTCAGCTGGTTCAAATACACCAAGCGCCGCTACGGCGAGGGCCGCCGGCTCTTCCGCATGGCGCCGATCCATCACCATTTCCAGAAGCTCGGCTGGCCCGAGACCAAGGTCGTCCTGCGCTTCTGGGTTCTGTCCCTCGGCTTCGCGCTCCTCGGGCTCGCGACACTGAAACTCCGCTGAGCGAAGGCAGTGGGAAACGCCAAACGCCAAATGTCCAAACGCCAAAGCCCGCGACCCACCGCCAATCCGCTCGCCGCGGCCTGAAATCGAAAATCGAAAATCCAAAATCGAAAATCCCATCCCCATGCCCATCGACTTCAGTTCCGATCTTTCCCCTTCGTTCCGCGATCTCACCCACACCGGCCTCGTGCTGCTGCAGAAGCCGCTCGTGCGCTCGGCGGCCAAGCTCCGCCGCCTGCGCCGCGGCCTGACGCTGCCGGAGTTGCCGCTGAAGACCGCCCGCACTTTCGCAGGAGTCCGCTGACAGGTTCTTTATCTCCCACCGGAACCACTCCCCCCGCTGTCCGCGGACCCCTGCAGTCCTTTCCATGCTCACCCTCGTCCTCCTGCTCTCGCTCGTCAGCCTCCTCATCTCGCGTCCGGCGCTCAAGTCGGCCCCGGGCCGCTGAGGAGGTTTCGCACCCTGCCGCCGTGTCGCCCGTCGTTTCACCCGCCATTCCCGGTTCGTCCGTGTCGCTCCGCGCGTCCCGGTCCGGCGAAACCGGCTCGGAGCGGGCGCAACCTTGCCGGACCGTCGGGGTCCCTGACAGCGCCCGCCCGAGGGTGTCAGCCGCGGTTGCCACCGCCGTCGCCCCGCGGGCGAGCGCCGGCGAAAGCTCACCGGGACCCATTTTTAGATAGCAAATCTCCAACCCTGCCACCCATACTTCCTTCATGAAAATCCTGCAGATCTTCGGAGCCGTGGTCGTCGTCCATGTGCTCGCGTTTATCTTCATTTTTGCGAGCCCCGGCTGCCAGTCCGCGCCGCGCAACATCCCGACGCCCGATGCGACGATGCCCGCCGCCGGTCCCGTCACCAGCGCTCCCTCTGCAGTGAGCTACGCGCCGCAGCCGGTCGACCTCGGCACCGGCACCGTCACCACGCTGCCCGCGTCCGTCGGCCGCGCCGAGCCGACGCGCCCCGGCTCGCCCAACGCCGCCGCGATCGCGCCGACGAAGCCCGCCGTCGAGGATGTCGCGCCCGTCACCGCCTACACCGTGCAGCGCGGCGACAGCCTCTGGAGCATCGCGAAGCGCAACAAGCTCACCGTCGCCGAACTCGCCAGCGCCAACAACCTCGGCACCGGCGCCACGCTCCGCCCCGGCCAGAAACTCATGATCCCGGGCAAGGCCCCCACCGCGCAGGATCTCGCCACCGCGCCGCTCGAGAAACCCGCCGAGACGCGCCCCGCCACGACGCCCGCGCGCAACGGCGAAGCCGTCCGCCACGTCGTCCAGTCCGGCGAAAGCCTCGGCACGATCGCGCGCCGCTACCAAGTCACCGTCGGCGAACTCGCCGCGGCCAACAGCATCACCGATCCCGCGAAGATTCGCGCCGGTCAATCGCTCGTCATCCCCGGCTTCCGCGCCGTCGGCAGCAACCGCGCCGCGACCACGCCGGCTCCGGCCACCACCACGCCGGCGTCGACCGCCGCGACCACGCCGGCCACGACGCCCGCGCCCGCCAACCAAGCGCCCCGTTTCGAACTCACGCCCCCGCCGCCCGGCCAGGACCTCGACGCCGGCCTGAAGGACACGACCACCGACGTCCCGACGATCAAGGTCGAGGAACCCCGTCCGAAGGGCTGAGTTTCCCCGCTCCACTCCCGGCCGCGATGACCCCAGCTTCCCCGGTGCCCGCGACCTCCCGCCTCCGCCTCCCCGCGCCGCCCAACGGCGCCGTCCGGCGGAAACTCGGCGGGGCGGTCCGCGCCGGCTGACGACACCGTCCCTTCCATGGAGAGTCCGACGAGCGTTGCGCCCACTCCCCGCCGCCCTCTCTCGATCACTCCTGCGAGCATCATCCTCGTCTGCGTGGCGGCCTTGCTCGCCATCGGGCTGACGGTGCTGTTCAGCGCGAGTTCGACGGTCAAGGGCGCCGCGCCGACGACGTTCCTCTACAAGCAGATCATCTTCCTCGGCATGGCGATCGGCGCCGCGTGGGTGGTGGTGCAGACGGATTTGGAAAGCCTCCGGCGCTTCGCCTGGCTGGCCGCGCTCGCCGCCGTCATCGCGCTGATCCTCGTGCTCATTCCGGGCATCGGCGTCGAGGTGAAGGGCAGCCGCCGCTGGCTCAACCTCGGCTTCACTCGCGTGCAGGTGTCGGAGTTCGCCAAGCTCGCGCTCGTCTTCGCCCTGTCGCACTACCTCGCGCTGAACCAGAACAAGCTCGGCGAGTTCAAGCGCGGTTTCCTCTACCCGTGCCTCGGCATCGGCGTGTTCGCCGGACTCATCATCCTCGAGCCGGACTTCGGCACGGCCTTCCTCACCGGCGCCATCGGCATGATCCTGCTCTTCCTCGCCGGCGGGCGGCTGAAGTTCATCGTTCCCTCCGTCATCGCGGCCGTCGGCGCGTTCATCGTCCTCATCCTGCACAATCCCGTGCGCCTGCGCCGCATCACGTCGTTCCTCGACGTCGAGGCCAACCGCAGCGAGGGCGCCTACCAGCTCTGGCAGGCCATCCTCGCCTTTGCCGCCGGCGGCGTGGACGGCGTCGGCATCGGCAACGGCCGGCAGCAGCAGTCGTTCCTGCCGGAGGCGCACACGGATTTCATCTTCGCCATCATGGGGGAGGAGATGGGCCTGATCTTCACGCTCACGACCGTCGTGCTCTTCATTACGATCTTCATCGCCGGGCTTGTGCACGTGCGCCGCGCGCCGAACCTCTACCAGTTCCTCCTCGTCACGGGCTGCCTCCTGCTCATCAGCCTGCAGGCGATCATCAATCTCGGCGTCGTCACCGGCATGATGCCGACGAAGGGCATGTCGCTGCCGTTCATCAGCGCCGGCGGCTCCAACCTCATCCTCATGGGCCTGCTCGTCGGCGTCATCATCAACACCTCGCGCACCTGGGAACGCCCGAAACCCCTCGCGCGAAAGCGCGCGCTGACGGAGGTGGTGGCGTGACGGAAAACTCCAAATCACAATCGCCAAACGCCAAAGCCGGCTCACGCGGCTGCATTTGTGTGCGCGGATCTTTGGCGTTTGGGATTTGGCGTTTGGAGTTTCCCCTCCGAAAGGAGGGCCCATGAATCGCTTCCTCATCGCCTGTGGCGGCACGGGCGGGCACCTCGCGCCGGGCATCGCGCTGGCCGACGCGCTGCTGGCGCGCGGCCACGACGCGCGGCTCTTCATCTCGCACAAGAAGGTCGATGCACGCCTCGCCGAAAAATACCCGCACCTCACCGCCACGCGCGTCCCCGGCGCGCCGTTCGGCGTGCGGCCGGACCTGCTCGCGCACTTTCTCCTCCGCCAGGCGCAGGGCGTGAAATTCAGCCTGCGCTACCTGCGCGAGTTCCGCCCCCACGCCGTCGTCGGCTTCGGCGGCTTCACCAACGCCGGCGTCACCGCCGCCGCGCGGCTGCTCGACATTCCCGTCGCCTTGCACGAGGCCAACCGCATTCCCGGGCGCGCCGTGCGCGTCCTCTCGCATTGGGCCCAGCGTCTCTATTTGCCGCCGGGCGTCCGTTTGCCAGGCCGGCTCGGCCTGCGCGTGCGCCACACCGGCCTGCCCGTCCGTGCCGAGATCGCTCGCCTGCCGCGCGAGGCCGCCCGCGCGCAGCTCGGGGTCGACCCGCGGCAGAAACTCCTCGTCGTCCTCGGCGGGAGCCAGGGTTCCGGCGTGCTCAACGACTGGGTCGCGGCCGAAGCCGCCGCGCTCGCGCAGGAGGAGGTGCAGGTCTGGTGCGTCACCGGCCTCGGCAAGGGCGAGAACACCGTGCGCGAATTCCGCTCCAAACACGGCGCGCCGGTGCGCGTCTGGTTTGAAGCCTTCACCGACCGCGTCGGCGTGCTCCTCAGCGCCGCCGACCTCGTCGTCAGCCGCGCCGGCGCCGGCACGCTGGCTGAGCTCGTGCGCTGCGAGACGCCGGCCGTGCTCGTGCCTTACCCGCACGCCGCCGACAACCACCAGTGGGCCAACGCCCGCCACTTCGAGCAGCAGGGCGGCGGCTTCGTCATCGACCAAGGCGCCGTGGGCCGCCTCCGTCAGGAAGTGCTCGACGTGCTGTTCCACGACTGGCTGCTGAACAAATTCCGCGAGAACCTCCACCGTATGGCGCGCGAGAACGTCATCGACGTCATCGTGCAGGACCTCGAGGAGCTGGCGCAGCGCCTGCCGCCGCGCCGCCACCTGCGCCACGCGCCCGCCACCGCGCCCGCCGCATGAGTCTCACCCCTTCCAGTTCCGCTCCGAGCGCAGCCGCCGCCTGGGACGAGTTGCTCGCCGCGCTGCGCGCCACGCTTTCGCCGGCGACAAAGCTCACCGAGCGCGAGCCGCTCGGACCGAAGACGACGATGCGCGTCGGCGGGCCGGCGCGCGTGTATGCCGAGCCGGCCGACGAGGCCGACCTGCAGCGGCTGCTCGCCACGGCGCACCGGCTCGGCCTGCCGGTCTTTTTGCTCGGTCGCGGCTCCAACCTCGTGGTGCCGGACGAAGGCGTCGACGGACTCGTCATCAGCCTCGCGCACCCGGCCTGGCAGGTATTCGCCCCGCAGCCCGACGGCCGCGTGTGGGTCGGCGCCGGCCTGCGCCTGAAGAACCTGTGCGGGCTCGCGACGAAGGCGGGATTGCAGGGCTTCGAGTTCATGGAGGGCATCCCCGCCACCGTCGGCGGCGCGCTGCGTATGAACGCCGGCGCGATGGGCGGCTGGACCTTCGATGTCGTCGAGGAAGTCCACCTGCTCACCCTCGCCGGCGAGAAGCGCGTCATGCGCAAGGAGGAGATGCATGTCGACTACCGGCATTGCGCCGAGCTCGAGACCGCCGTCGCCCTCGGCGCCATGCTCCGCCCGCGCGCGCATGCGGACGGTGACGCGATCAAGCGCCAGATCGAAACCTACCAGAAGAAGCGCCAGGAATCGCAGCCGCGCGAGCCGAGCGCGGGGTGCATTTTCAAGAACCCGGCCGGCACCTCCGCCGGCAAGGTGATCGACGAGTGCGGCCTCAAGGGTGAGCGGGTGGGGGACGCGGAGGTCTCGCCGGTCCACGCCAATTTCATCGTCAACCGCGGCGCCGCCACCACCGCCGACATCATCGCCCTCGTCCGCCGCATCCGCGCCCGGGTCAAGGAGCAGCGCGGCCTCGACCTCGAGCCCGAGGTCATGCTCTTCGGCAAGCACTGGAGGGACGTGCTGTGAAATGCGGAATGTGGATTGCGGATCGCGGATTTTCCGCTGCGCATGTGTGCCGCGCTCTCGCGGGTTCAGACGGTTCGGTCATTCCGCATTCCGCACTCCGCACTCCTCAATTCTCATGACTCTCCCCACCATCACCGTCCTCGCCGGCGGCACCTCCGCCGAGCGCGAAGTTTCCCTCGGGTCCGGCCGGTCCGCCGCGCTCGCCCTCGCGTATTCGTTTCCGACCCGCCTCGTCGTGGTCGATCGCGACGCCGTGCCCGACGGTCTCGATCCGGCGCGCGACGTAGTCTTCTCGACCCTGCACGGCGTCTTCGGCGAGGACGGCGCCATGCAGCGCCTGCTCGAGGCGGCCGGGTTCGCCTACGCGGGCTGCGACGCCAAGGGCAGCGAGCTGTGCTTCGACAAGTGGCGCACGCGCCAGGCCGTGTCCGCCATGGGCGTCCGCGTCGCGCCGGGCCGCAACTTCGACGCCGCCCACAAGCCCGCCGCCGCCGCGCTCGCGGCCGAGCTCGGCGAGCAGGTCGTGCTCAAGCCCAACCGCGAGGGCAGCAGCGTCGGCCTCCAGATGATTTCCACCCGCGCCGGCCTGGAAATCGCGCTCGGCGGCCTGCGCCGCGGCGATTGGATCGCCGAGAAGCGCATCGTCGGCCGTGAGCTCACCGTCGGCCTCCTCCGCGGCCGCGCCATGGGCGTCGTCGAGATCACGCCGAAGTCAGGCGTCTTCGACTACACGAGCAAATACACCAAGGGCCTGACCGAATACACCGCCCCCGCGCCGCTGTCGGCCGAGCAGACCGCCGAGGTCCAGCGCGCCGCCGAGGCCGCCTTCGCCGCGTGCGGCTGCCGCGACTACGCGCGCGTCGACTTCATCCTCGCGCCCGAGGGCGAACTTTATCTGCTCGAAATCAACACCCTGCCCGGCATGAAGGAAACCAGCCTGCTGCCGATGAGCGCCCGCTGCGTGGGACTCGACTTCAACGCGCTTTGCCGCGAACTGGTCGCGCCCGCCGTGGAACGCTTCGCCGCGCGGGCGGCCCGAGGTTCATGAGCGAGGAAAACCCCAACGCCCCGACCGGTCGTTCCTGGCGCACCATCCGCCAGGAGGTGACCCCGCGCGCCATGTCGGCCCGCGGCCGCCGCCGCCAGCAGCTGGCGTGGTTCAAGGGCATCGCGCTCACGGTGCTCGTCGGCGGTTCGACGTGGGGACTCGTCGCGATTTTCAACGCCTGGGAATCCGACCGCGCCGCACTTGCCTCCGCCGTGAAGAGCGAGCCGGTGCGCGAGATCGTCCTCGTCACCGACGGCGTCCTCACGCGCGAATGGGTCGCCCAGACGCTCGCGCTCCCGCGCCAGGTCACGCTCATGGCGCTCGACCTCGCCGCACAGCGCGAGAAGCTCATGGCGCACGGCCAGGTGCGGGTCGCCGTGCTCACGCGCAGCTTTCCCGACACGCTCGTCGTCACGCTGCAAGAGCGCACGCCCGTCGCGCGCCTCCAGGTGGACGACGGCCGCGGCCAGCCGCAGCAGCTCCTCGTCGCCAAGGACGGCGTCGTCTATGACGGCGCCAACTACGACAAGGCCATGGTCGCCGGCCTGCCCTGGCTCGCGGGCTTCTCGCTGCGCCGCTCCGCCGCGGGCGGTTACGAGCCGATCCCCGGCCTGGACCAGGTCGCCGAGCTGCTCACCACGGCGCAGATCCAGGCGCCGCACCTCTACCGGGAATGGCTCATCGTCTCGCTCGCCCGCCTCCGCGAGAACCACGAGCTCGTCGTCAAGGCGCAGGACATCCCCGAGATCGTCTTCAGCACGCGCGACGACTATTTCCGCCAGCTCGCGCAGCTCGACTACATCATCGACGCCACGCGCGCCCAGCTCGGTGACGAGCCCGCGCTCCAGTCGGTCAACCTCGCCCTCGGCCCGCAGGTGCCGGTGAAGCTCGCCCGCACGCCCGAGGAGCTCGCCCGCCAGCAGCGCCAGCGGATTCCCCAATTCGATCTCACTCTCCAACCTTCAACTCCTCGGAAATCCCAACGTGATCTCTAGTCGCGGACGCATCGTGGCCGCCGTCGAAATCGGCACCGGCAAAATCGCCGTGCTCGTGGGCGAAATCGCCCGCGGGCGCGCCCTCAACATCATCGGCGTCGGCCTCGCCTCGGCGCGCGGCGTCATGAAGGGCGAGGTCGTCGACTACAAGGCCGCCAGCGAGGCCGCCCACCACGCCCTCGAGATGGCCGAAAAGAAGGCCGGCGCCCGCATCGAGGAGGTCTGGCTGGCCCAGACCGGCCCGTCCCTCGACGGCTTCTACAACGAGGCCTCGGTCAACGTGAAGTCGGCCGACAACACCGTCACCCAGCTCGACATCGCCACGGTCTGCGATCTCGCCAAGGAGAAGGAACTCCCCGCCGGCCGCACGCGCATCCACGAGATCCGCCGCCCCTTCCGCCTCGACGGCCGCGTCGTCACCGATCCCGAGCACCTCTCCGGCCAGCGCCTCGAGGTCGGCTACTGGATCATCCACGGCCAGGAGAGCAAGGTGAGCGACAACATCCACGTCGTCGGCGGCTACCACCTCGAGGTCCGCGAACTCGTCCTCTCCTCGCTCGCCTGCGGCTCGCTGCTCACCACGCCCGAGGAGCGCGTCCACGGCGCCCTCGTGCTCGACGTGGGCAAGGGCATCACCGACTACGTGCTCTACCGCGACGGCCACGTCGCCGCCACCGGCACGCTGCCCGTCGGCGGCGAGCACCTGACCAACGACCTCGCCATCGGCCTCCGCGTCACCACGCAGCAGGCCGAGATGCTCAAGCTCCGCCACGGCCGCGGCACGGTGCAGACGCGCGAGAAGTCCGACAAGGTCTGGCTCAACGGCGACATGTCCTTCGGCGACCGCCAGATTCCCAAGGTCGCGATCGAGACCATCACCGCCGCGCGCGTGCAGGAGCTGTTCGAGATCGTCCGCAAGAAGCTCGGGCCGAAGTTCTCCCCCGAGCACTGTGGCGCCGGCGTCGTCCTCACCGGCGGCACCGCGCGCCTGCCCGGCATCGACGAGGCCGCCAGCCGCGTCTTCGGCCTGCCCGCCCGCCGCGGCGAGGCGCCGACGTGGGTCAAGGACGAGCTCAAGGACCCGTCCTTCAGCACCGTCCTCGGCATCTTCCAATTCGGCCTGCGCACGGTGCACGAGCACTACACGCCCGTGCGCCGCAAGTCCGGCGGCGTGTTCAGCAACCTCGCCAAACTTTTCTCCTGAGCCCCCGCGCCATGTCGAACAACGAACTTCCCCTCGAGGCCCTCGCCGACCGCGACGTCGGCATCAAGCTCATCGGCGTGGGCGGCGGCGGCTCCAACGCCGTCGACCGCCTGAAGATGGAGAACCTCGACCGCCTCCAGCTCGCGGTCGTCAACACCGACCTCAAGGCCCTCGGCAGCTCGCCCGTGCAGGACAAGGTCCTGATCGGCGCCGGCCTCACGCGCGGCCTCAGCGCCGGCGGCGATCCCGCGCTCGGTTGCGCCGCCGCCGAGGCGGACCGCGACAAGCTCGCCGAAATCGTGCGCGACACCGACCTGATCTTCCTCGTCGCCGGCCTCGGCGGCGGCACGGGTTCCGGCGCCGCGCCGGTCATCGCCGACATCGCGCGCGAGTCCGGCGCGCTCGTCATCGCGTTCGTCACGATGCCGTTCAGCTTCGAGGGCGGCCGCCGCCGCAAGCAGGCGGAGGACGCGCTCCACCAGCTCCGCGCCAGCGCCCACGCCGTCATCCCGCTTTCCAACGACCTCTTGCTCCAGGAAGGCAGCGAGAACGCCAGCGTGCTCGACTCCTTCGGCCGCGCCGACGAGTGGATCGGCCGCGGCGTGAAGTCCATCTGGGGCCTCCTCGCGCGCACCGGCCTGATCAACGTCGATTTCCAGGCGCTGCGCACCGCGTTCCAGACGCGCGGGGGCAAGACGCTCTTCGGCCTCGGGGTGGGCGAGGGCGAGAACGCCGCGCTCGCGGCCTTCGAGGATCTGAAGCAGTGCCCGCTGCTCGCCACGCCCGAGTTCGCCCGCAAGGCCGACCGTCTGATGGTCAACATCACCGGCGGCCCCGACCTCAGCCTGACCAAGGTCAACGAGCTCATGACCGCCGTGACCGAGGAATTCGGCCGCGAGGCGCACGTCATCATGGGCGCCGTCATCGACGAGGCGCTGACGGGCAAGGTCGAGGTCTGCGTGCTCGGCGCGACGGACCTCGGCGGCCGCACCTTCACCCGCGCCAAGCCCGCGCCCGCCGCCCGGCGTCCCGAGCAGCCGCCCGCCGCGGAGGACGCGGAGCCCGCGCCCGCCGCCCCGGCGACCGCTCGCGCGGGCAGCCCGGCCGCGCCCCGCGCCGCCGCGAAGCCCGCCCCGGCCGAGAAGCCCAAGACGCAGCAGGAGGAATTCGGCTTCGGCGGCGAACCCGAGGCCAATCGCGGTTCGTTCGACAAGTCCGACCGCAACCTCTTCGAAGGCCAGGACCTCGACGTCCCCACCTACCTCCGCCGCGGCATCAAGGTGACGGTGTGAGGCCGGAGGCGCGCGACCGGCGCAACACCGCTTGGCAAGCCCCGGCGATTCTGCACCGTTAGCCCCATGTTCATCGACGAATGCACCATCAAGGCCCGCGCCGGCGACGGCGGCCGCGGCTGCGTCAGCTTCCGCCGCGAGAAATTCGAGCCCTGGGGCGGACCCAACGGCGGCGACGGCGGCAAGGGCGGCGATGTCGTCCTGCGCGGCGACGATGACCAGAACAACCTGATCGATTTCAAATACAAGCCGCACTGGAACGCCGAGCGCGGCGAGCACGGCCAGGGCAAGGACTGCAACGGCCGCGAGGGCCGCCCCGCCATCCTCCGCGTCCCGCTCGGCACCGTCGTCTATGATCTGGCGACCGGCGCCGTCATCACCGAGATCCTCGCGGACGGCCAGGATTTCGTCCTCTGCAAGGGCGGCAAGGGCGGCTTCGGCAACACGCGCTTCAAGTCCTCCGTCAACCGCGCCCCGCGCCAGCACGGCCCGGGCGAGCCGGGCGAGACGGGCGAGTTCCGCCTCGAGCTGAAGAGCATCGCCGACGTCGGCCTCGTCGGCTTCCCCAACGCCGGCAAATCCTCCCTCACCGGCCTCATCACCAAGGCCCACCCGAAGGTCGCGCCGTATCCGTTCACCACGCTGCACCCGCAGATCGGCATCATCGAGTATGTCGAGGAATACGACCGCCTCATCCTCGCCGACATCCCCGGCCTCATCGCCGGCGCGAGCGAGAACAAGGGCCTCGGCCACCGCTTCCTCCGCCACATCGAGCGCTGCGCGCTGCTCCTCCTCATCGTCGACATGGCCGGCACCGACAACCGCGACCCGCGCGACGACTACAAGCAGTTGCTCAAGGAGCTCGAGCTCTACGATCCCGCCTTGCTCAAGAAGCCCCGCCTTGTCGCGGCCAACAAGATGGACGAGGACGCCGCCGTCGCGAACCTCAAGAAATTCAAGACGCGCTACAAGGCCGCCGAGATCGTCCCCATCTCCTGCCTGAGCGAGGAGGGCATCCCGAAGCTTAAGAAAGAACTGTTAAAGCGCGTCCGCCGCCTGCGGAAGAAGGAAAAGAAATCGCCAGCCGCGAAGGCGTGAACCACGTTCTCCGCTCCCGATGACGGAACACCGGCCACTCCTCATGCGCTCCAACCGCCTGCTCGGTTCGGCGTTGGTGGAGCAGAACCTCGTGAAGTTCGAGGATCTCGAGGTCGCCAACGACCGCGTGCTCGAACTCGCGGCGCAGGGCGACTTCCGCCAGGCCTCCGTCCTCGGCGTCCTCGTCTGCGAGAAGAAGGTCCTCGCCGAGGAGGCCGTCATCCACCTCGCCCTCGAGGAACACGGCCTCGGCGTCGTCGACCTCCGCGCCTACGACGTGCCCGACGAGATCCGCCGCGACCTCGATCCCGGCATGTGCTGGGCCACCTGGACCGTGCCCTACGACCGCGAGGAGGACTGCTGGTTCGTCGCCACCGCCTACTACCTCAGCAGCGCCGTGCGCACCCACTGGGAGAAGAAGCTCGGCGGCACCATCCTCTGGCACGTGACGTCGATGGACGTCATCGCCGACTTCCTCGAGCGCCTCCAGGCCGAGCGCGCCGACGCCGCCAAGGCCAAGCCCGCCTCCTGACATGCCCCTCGGCCGCGTCCAGACCCAGATCGTCGACCAGCTGGTCACCCTCGGCAAGCTGGCGCCCGACCAGCGCGCCGCGCTCGTCAGCCGCTCCGACGCCACCGGCGACCAGCTCGACCAGCAGCTGCAGGCCGACTTCAAGATCACGCCCTTCCACCTGCAGCTCGCGAAGTGCCGCGCGCTCGGCCTGACCTATTTCAACGTCGCGCGCTACCGCGTCCACTCCGCCACCTTCGAGAAGATCGACCAGGAGTTCTGCCAGAAGAATCTCCTGCTTCCCGTCGGCCAGGTCGGCGACGTGCTGCTCGTCGCCTTCGCCAACCCCTTCGAGACCCAGCTCGCCGCCAAGATCGCCGAGAAGACCGGCCTGCGCGTCGCCCGCCTCCTCGGGCGCGAGCAGGACATCAAGGACAAGCTCAAGAAGGACAACGCGCCCGAGCAGGTGCAGTTCTCCGACGTCGTCGACCAGCTCGGCGCCCAGTTTTCCGACGCCGAGGAGGGCGAGATCAGCGAGGAGGACCTCACGCACGAGGACTCCGCGCCGATCATCCAGCTCGCCAACCGCATCATCGAGGACGCGTATTTCGGCGGCGCCTCGGACATCCACATCGAGCCGCAGGAGAAGGACCTCATCGTCCGCTACCGCATTGACGGCCTCACCCAGGAGAAGCTCCGCCTCCCCGCCAAGGTCACGGGCGCCCTCGTTGCGCGCCTGAAGATCATGTGCAACCTCGACATCGCGGAGCGCCGCCTGCCGCAGGACGGCCGCATCGTCTTCAAGCAATACAACAAGAAGGGCGTCGACATCGACCTGCGCGTCTCCACCGCGCCGCTCAACCACGGCGAAGGCGTCGTGATGCGCATCCTCGACAAGCAGAAGTCCACGCTGCCGCTCCCGGCCCTGGGTTTCACCGAGGAGAACCTCGCCAAATACCGCGAGTGCATCCGCCAGCCCTACGGCATGATCCTGCACTGCGGCCCCACCGGCTCGGGCAAGTCGATGACGCTCTACTCGGCGATGAACGAGATCAACACGCCCGACGTCGTCATCCGCACCGCCGAGGACCCGATCGAATACACGCTGCCCGGCATCAACCAGATGCAGATGCACCGGCAGATCGGCCTCACCTTCGCGACCGCGCTCCGCGCCTTCCTCCGCCAGGACCCCGACATCATCCTCGTCGGCGAAATCCGCGACAAGGAGACGGCCAACATCGCCGTCGAGGCCGCGCTTACCGGTCACCTGCTCATCTCCACGCTCCACACCAACGACGCCCCGAGCACGGTCGCGCGCCTCACCGACATGGGCATCGAGCCGTTCATGATCTCGTCGTCGCTCGTCTGCGTCTGCGCCCAGCGCCTCATGCGCCGCGTCTGCAAGAGCTGCCGCGTCGCCTACGAGCCCGAGGGCCGCGAGAAGGACATCATGGAGCGCGCCATCGGCTGGACCGGCGGCACGATCTACAAGGCCGCGCCGAAGGGCTGCCCCAAGTGCAACGGCAGCGGCTACAAGGGCCGCGTCGGCATCCACGAATTGCTCGTCACCAACGAGGAGCTGATCGAGGCGATCAACAAGGAGGCCGAGACCGCCGAGTTGAAGCGCATCTGCATGAAGTCCGGCATGAAGACGCTCCACCAGGACAGCGTCATCAAGGTCAAGGAAGGCCTCACGACCCTCGCCGAAGCCCTCAGCACCGTCCCGCAGGACATGGAGCTGCGCGGGTAGGGGAGCGCAATGTAGCGCAGGCGTCTCGCCTGCTTGGATCGAGAAATTTTGCAGGGGCGCAGTCTCGCAACACCCTGACGAAGCCGTGCTGGCCGGAAAGGCATCTTGCTGGCCGTAGCGCAGGCGGGACGCCTGCGCTACTCGTCCCCCGCCCTCAGGATTTTCCTTAGTCCCCTGCGCGGCGTGCCGATGCAGGGAGTGGTCGCCTCGTTTCCGCGCGCCGGGGCGTCCTTCGCCGTCATGGCCAACATTCTCCTCATCGATCCCTCCGATCTCGCGCGGAAGGCCATGCGAGGTTACCTCGCGCGGGCCGGACACCGCTTGGTCTGCGCGGCGAGCGGCGGCGAGGCGCGGGACCTGCTGCGCCGCCACGTGGCGATCGACCTCGTTTTCCTGGAGGTGAAACTCGAGGGCGGCACGGGCTTCGACTTCGTCGACGCCATTCGCGCCGAGCCGCTCCTCGCCGGCCTGCCCATGGTGTTCTACACCGCCGCGCCGAGCCGCGACCACGTCCTGCGCGCCCTCCAGTGCAAGGTGCAGAACTTCCTCCTCAAGCCCTACCAGGAGGACGTCGTCTACGCCGAGGTGCACAAGGCCGTCGCCCTCCCGTGGCGCGAGCGGCATTTTCGCCCCGAAGCCGCCTTCTGCCGCGAATCCTGCCTCACGCCCGAGCAACGCCGCACGGCGCTCGAGCGCCTCGCCCGCCAGTTCGAGACCGATCAGCCGGTCTTGCGCCATGCCGTCTCCGCCCAGGCCGACGCCCGCATCAAGGCGCGCTTGGCGGAGCTGACCGACCTCGCCGACGAGGCCGGCGCGCCCGGCCTCTCGGCCTGGCTCGCGGCGCTGCGCCGCGCGCTCGACGAAAACAACTGGCCTGCGCTCACCACCGCCGTCGAACAGCTCGATTTTCCCCCGCGCCTGATCCGCCGCGTGCTCTTTCCTGACGACGTGCCCGAGATCTTCCTCGACGAAAACCAGCTCCGCGCGCGCGAGGAGGAGAAGCTCCGCGTCTTCTGGCGCAACGCGCCGCAGCAGGAGCGCTGCCCGGTCGTCACGCCGGAGCAAATGCAGCGTCAGCTCGACCAGCTCCCCGGCGCACCGGTCGCCGAGACCGCGGCCGCCGCCTTCCAGATGGCGGCCAACGGCGACGAGAACGCGCTCCTTTCCCCGTTGATGGAACTGGTCGACCGCGACCCCGGCCTCGCCGCGCAGGTGCTCCTTACCGTCAACGCCCTCAACACCCGCGACCCCGACGACGCCCCGGTCGAAAACCCGCAGCTCGCCGTCAGCCTCCTCGGCGAGCAACGTCTCGTGTCGCTCGCCCGCTCGATCGATTCCATCGAGGAGCGTTGGATGCAGCTCCCGCCGCTCACGTGGAGCCAGTTCTGGACCTTCCAAGTCGGCATGGGCCACATGGCGCGCTATGTCTGCCACTTCCTCGAGTTCGACAGCCTCCAACAACGTGCCTACACCGCCGGCCTGCTCCACGACCTCGGCAAGCTGCTCCTCGTGCGGCTGCAGCCCATCGGCTTTCAGGTCATCGTCACCGCCGCGCGCGAGCAGGGCCTGCCGCTGCGCACGGTGGAGCGCCAATTCCTCGGTTGGACGACGCCGGAGATCGGCGCGTGGTTCGGCGAGAAACACGGCCTGCCGCGTGGCTATTGCGAGGTCATGCGCTGGCTCGACCACCCCGAGCTCGCCACCGAGGAACGCGACCTCGTTGGCGTCGTCGCCCTCGCGCGCGAGTTGTGCCTGCGGAATCATCTCGGCGACAACGGCGAGCCACGCTCCGCCGCGTTCCTGCCGCTGGAGGACACGCCCGCGTGGCAGGTGATGCGCGAACGCGCGTTCTTCGGTTTCAACCTGAAGAAATTCGAGGCCAAGGTGCAGGCCCGCTGCGTGGACTTCAAACGCGAGATCACCGGCCGCTTCAGCGTCCCGCACCCCGAGCCCGCCCGCGCACCGTAACGCCTCCCCATGGAGGGCGCGGCTACCGCCGCGCCGCCCCTGTAGGTTGCGCGCTCGCGCGCAACTTGCCCGGCCATCCCTCCGCGCTCCTGCTTCAACGCGGCCCGTCAGGAGCCGGGCCCTCCACCTCCAAACCTTGGCCACGAAGAGGCACAAAAATCCAAACGCTCCGATTATCCGTCCCGCGCGCCTCTAGGCGCCCAAGAGAGCCGAAACCGATTGTCACTCTTTGTGCCTTTTTGTGGCCAATCCCTCCGAGGATCGGGTTTCACGCCAGATTCGTTCGCCTGGCGTTGAATCGCCTCGTCCCGCGCGCAACTTCCGCCGTGCCATCCGCTCGGTCCGCGGCTCATATCGGATCGACCCCGCATGGCCTCCTACTGGACCGACTTTCTCACTCTCGCCGTCGCCCACGCGCTCGCCGTCGCCAGCCCCGGACCGGATTTCGCCCTCGTCCTGCGGCAGAGCCTCGCCCACGGCCGCCGCGTCGCTGTCTGGGCCAGCATCGGCATCGGCAGCGGCATCGCCTTCCACGTCGGCTACTGCTCGTTCGGACTCGGTCTCTTGCTCAAGGAATCCCCCGTCGCCCTCAACGCGGTGAAATACCTCGGCGCCGCCTACCTCGCGTGGGTCGGCGTGCAGGCCCTGCGGGCGCAGCCGCGCTCCGGTGACGTCGACCTCGCCGCACGCGACGACGCCCCCACGGACGGCGCCGCGTGGCGGCAGGGTTTCATCGTCAACGTCCTTAACCCGAAGGCCGCGCTCTTCTTCATCTCGCTCTACGCCCTGCGGGTGAGCCCCGACACGCCGGCCCTGCTCAAGCTCGGCTACGGCGCGTGGCTGGTCGCCGCGACGATGGCGTGGTTCTGCCTCGTGTCCGTGCTCTTCACGCAACCCGCCGTGCGCCGTCGCTTCCTCCGCCACGGCCACTGGATCGACCGCGCTCTCGGGCTGGTGTTTCTCGGCTTCGCGGCCGCGCTCGTGTTGGCGGAGCTGCGGTAGGGGAGCGCCTGGCGTGGGCCGTGAGCAGCAGCTGACGGTGCAGCTCGAGCAGTCGCGCGACGCATGGAGAGGGAGTGCGACTTGGCGCATCTGGCCCTGCTCAGAGCGCCGCAGTGGATGAGAAGCACGAGGGCCCGCCATCATGAGACGGTGCCACCAACAATCTGAACCACCTCTGCGGATGCCAGCCTGACCGCTCCGCTCTCCGGCTGGCTCCGGAGACACCGAGCGCGGTTATCTCTGCGACGGCGGCATACCCAATCCTGAGGCTGACGAACGCAGTCTGGTTCGCCTCAGTGGGCTGACTTGCGTGTCTCCTGGCTCACTGGACCTTTTGCGTGAAGAGCGCGTCGAACTGCCGCAGGCGTCCGTCGGCCGCATGATTTGAGTCGAAAATATTGAAGAGGTCGAAGCCGGCTCGATAGAAGACCGCCAGGGCTTCATCTAGCCGCGGCTGCCCTTGATAGGTCGGCTGAGTGATGATCTCCGCGTAGATGAGGCGAATGGCGCGTGCTTGGGTCGCGAGCTTCGCGCCGGCCATCACGAGCGATTCCGAGCCCTGGACATCGAGCTTGAGAAGATCGATCCGCCGGAGCTGCAGCGTCGCCAGAACTGTGTCGAGCTGGCGGAATTGCGCGTCCACGCGGGCGCTGGTTTCGAGGACGCCGTCGCCCCAAGTGTGTCGACCGGCCTGGTCGGTTTCGAGCAGCGAGTTGGTCGCGGAACTGGTGTTGGACGAAAATGGCTGGGTGCCGTCGCGATCGCTCAGGCCGAAGTCGAAAGTGCGAATGCCGTCGTCGGCGGCGGTGTTCGCGCGCAGACGCCGGAACGTCTCGGGAAAAGGCTCGAACGCGAACACGGTCGAGTTCGGGAAAAGACTTCGAAACTTCAGCGCCGTTTCGCCGTGATGCGCGCCAACGTCGAAGACGGTCGGCCGGTCGACATCGCGCAGCAGGTATTGGAGGGCGGCGTCAGCGTCGTTCTGCGCAGAAATCCGGCCGATGCGATAACCAGCTACTTGCGCGAGTTTCTTGATGAGGGCTTTCATCCTGAATCGGGAGCAGTCTCACCCTGCGGCAATCCGCAGCGTTGCCAAGCGTGCTCTAGGGCGCTTCTACAAATTCACCTGAGCCAGAAGCAGACGCAGGCGAGCGCAACAATACCGGCCTAGCTCAAGCTCGGCTACCGCGCGTGGCTGTTCGCCGCGACAATGGGGTGGTTCTGCCTCGTGTCCGTGCTTTACACCCACGCGCCGATCCGCCGCCGCTTCCTCCGCCACGGCCACTGGATCGACCGTGCGCTGGGCCTCGTCATCCTCGGCTTCGCCCTCGCCCTCGTGCTGGCCAAGCTCGGCTGAAACACAGCGCGCCCCGACGGTCGCGCGAACCGCGATAAAGTTTGCCTAGCTGCGCCCAGTGCTAACGGCGGCGTGACGCAATGGGGAGAGGAGGAGTGCGGGTGGCAACCATCTCAGCCTGCGCCAGGAACAATTCCAATCGGCAGATCGTTGTGCGCCTGTAGCGGAGAACCCACACCGGGAATGTTCGCGAATAGGCAAACAATGCAATTCCGACTCCGCACAATAGGCTTTCAAGGGTCTAGAAGTTCATTTCTGGCTGGAACATTTTAGGTCAGCCTCTGCGGGGAGCGTCAGCTCCCCGGAGTTGGCTGTGCTGGCTGGTTGGGCTCTTTCTTTCGCACTGCTTCAATCTTATGAAGGTCAGCCTGCCAATCTATCTGCGCGGCGAGCCACTCCTGGGCTGCCGGTGTGAGAACAGCGTCATGGCCATCATTGAGTAGCTCTGATCGGAGGCACATCACGTGATGCAACGAAGCCTGCGCAACCAGCTTCTCTCCCTTCCAAAAGGAAATAAGGTGGCTGCCGTCGCACAGGCAATTGCCAGCTCTAACGACGACGAGGACATCGTCATCAAGCTCTTCCTTCTTCGGCGGCTCAGGCTCACGAAACTCCATCTTTGAGAGAAACGCTTCGAACTGCTCCTTCTGGAAAACCTTCTTCACTCGGCTGATTCCGACTGCTTCGAAGCCCAATTCAGGTCTCCAACCAATTTCGATGCGGTCGGACTTTTCCACCAACGCGCGGAACTGATCCCGGATGGGACCTGCGAACGCGGAGCACGCCAAAAATAGGAAGAGCAGGATCTTCATTTGCCCAAACCTGTTATTGACCAAAACTCGAAAGCCCAACTGGGTTCACACGAGGACACCGTCGAAGCGTTCCTCACCGTGGGAGAGGACACGCTGCTGCGGACGAATCGAACGCCGTGTTCCTCGCCGCGCTCAGGGCGCGGCGCTGGTGATCCCGCGGCGGGTGGGTTCGACCTTGCGGAGCGGGGTGAGCGTGCCGTCGATGTCGCTCTCGGCTTTGGCGTAGGCTTCGCGCTGGCTCGCGCCGCTCCGCATGTATTCGGCGGCGCGGGCGTTGATCGCCGCATCGCGCGCGGCGGCGGTGTTGGTCTCAGACGGGGTGGAAACGCGGGCGGTCTGGGTCGACGCGCAGCCGGTGAGGATCACGAGGAGGGCGAGGGACGTCAGGAGTTTCATGACGGAGCTGGGGATGGAGGTGGTGCAGCGATCGACCTCGCTGCTTGGCTGGCCCGTGACGCGAGAAAAGCCGTGCGGCGGGAAAGGGCAAGCCTGCGGGAGAGGCGATTCCTTCGTTGCGCGCAAGCGCGCAACCTACAGCTCTGCGTCCTCCGTGTCCTCGGTGCTAATTGCTTGGCGAACGTTTCGGGAGGTTGGCCACGAAAAGGCGCAAAGAGTGGCAAACGGTTTCAGCTCACTTGGGCGCCTATAGGCGCGCGGGACACATGTGCGCAGCGTTTGGGTTTTTGTGCCTCTTTGTGGCCACTCTCTGGGGCTCGTGAATCGATCCGCTGGGTAACCGTTAAACGCGGAAGGCGTGGAGAGCGCCGAGGGGATCGGCGATGCGGTCTTCGCGGTCAGTTGGCCAGCAGGCTCCAAAGGAGCAGACCGAAACTGCCGCCGACGAGCATCACGGCGGCGATGACGGTCAGCACGGTCTGCCAACGCTCGCGGCGGTCGGCTTGGGTCCAGGCGTTGTCGTTCGGGCGGCGGAAGGGATTGCGCACACGCCCGAATGAGGCCTCACCGCCCGGTCGGGGAAAGCATCTCCGACATCCGCGGAGAATTTTGGGATTTTTTTGACAATCCCTGCGATCAATCGCGGCCGGATCGGACGCGGCATGGTCGCGCGCGAGCGGCTCACCGCCATCACACGAACACACCGCCGCCGAGGAGCTCCTCGCCGCGGTAGAGCGCGAGAATCTGGCCTGAGGCGAGGGCGCGTTGCGGCGTGGGGAAGCGGAGGGTGGCGGAGGCGGGCGCCAACGTCCCAATGGCGCTGGATTGTTGCAGGGCGGGGTCGCCGAACCCCGCCTCACGCCGATCATCGTCACTGGGAGAAGGCGGGGTTCGGCGACCCCGCCCTACATCGCTCGTCGTGCGCGGCGGGCCCAGCGGTCCCGCCCTACCATCGGGAATGAACTCCACGGGGACGCGCGGGTCGCGGTAGCGGACGCGGCATTCGAGGCGCGTCGGCTCGCGAATGGGTTCGCCGAGGAAACTCAGGCTGTGCACGCGGCATTCGGTCGTCCAGAGGCCGGGCGCGGCGGGGCCGTCGAAGGCGACGAGCAGCGCGTGGTCGCTCGCGCGCTTGCCGACGACGACGTAGGCGCGTCCGTCGGTGTTCGACGGGATGCGGATGCCCTTGCGCTGGCCGATGGTGTAGTAGTGCAGGCCCCGGTGTTCGCCGAGCACGCGACCGTCGTCGGCGCGCACGATCGGACCCGGTTGCTCGGGCACGTAGGCGCGGAGGAAATCCGCCATCTTCACCTCGCCGATGAAGCAGATGCCCTGGCTGTCCTTCTTCGTCGCCGTCGGCAGCCCGGCGCGGGCGGCGAGCGCGCGCAGCTCGGGCTTGGGCAGGTGGCCGATGGGAAACCGAGCGAAGGCGAGCTGCTCCTGGTTGAGCAAGGCGAGGAAGTAGGACTGGTCCTTGTTCTTGTCGACGCCCTCGAGCAGCGCGTAACGGGTAGCGCAGGCGTCCCCGCCTGCTCCGGCTGAAGGCAGGCGGGACGCCTGCGCTACTTCACTCCTCCGCGCATAGTGTCCGGTCGCGAGCCCCTGGAAACCCTGCGCGCGGGCGTAGGCGGCGAAGACGCCGAATTTCACGCGGCTGTTGCACATGACGTCGGGGTTCGGCGTCAGGCCGCGTTGGTAGCCGTCGAGGAGGTAGTCGACGACGAGCGCGCGGTATTCGCGCATGAGGTTGACGACGCGGAACTCGAGGCCGAGCCGGTCCGCCACGGCGCGGGCGTCCTCGATGTCCTGCTGCCACGGGCAGTGGCCGATGACGTTGTCCTCGTTGATCCAGTTCTTCATGTAGGCGCACACGACGTCGTGCCCCTGTTCCTTCAGGAGCAGGGCGGCGACGGAGCTGTCGACTCCGCCGGAGAGGGCGACGAGGAGGCGTTCGCGGGCCATGGAGCGGCCAGAGTAGGGCGGAACGGCGGCGGCGCAACAGGACGAAATCGCGGAAAGGCGGTGTTGCCCGCCGCGCCGCGAGCCGGTGGGATGGCGGGGTGACGCAACCCGAACACCGCATCCTGCGCGCCTGGCTGACCTCGGCCCGCAGCGGCATCATCGAGCTCGACGCCGACTGGACGGCCGACCTGCTGCCGCTCCTCGCGCCGGGCGAGAAGGCGTTTCAGTTCGAGTCGCTCACGCCGGCCGACCCGGCGCTGTATGCGGAGGAGGCGTCGTATTTCGTCGATGTGCAGCGGCGCGTGGTGTTCGTGCTGGACCCGGCGGAGCACCCCGGCGTCGACCTCGAGCGCACGCCGGTCTACGTCGGCGGCGATTTCAACGGCTGGCAGGAGGCGATCGGCCGCACCGCCTGGCAGTTGAAGAAGGGCGAACTCCTCGGCCGCACCTGCTGGTTGCTGGCGGTGGACGTGGATCACCTGTTCCGGCCGGAGCCGCTGCGGTTCAAGTTCGTCACCGGCGACGCGCGCTGGCTGGCGCTGCCGCCGGACGCCACCAACCGCGTGGCCGATGCGCACGGCCACGCCAACCTCGCGCTCCACGCCCAGCGCACGGGGCGCAATCTCTTCGCCTTCACCACGCGCGAGCCGCTCGACCCGAGCCGCACCTACTCCGTCATTCACCTGCGCGACGGCCAGCATCCGCCCAAGACGCGCCTGCGCCTCGGGCGGTTTTTTCACGCGCAGCACAGCCGGCTGCCGCTCGGTGCGCTGGTGAAGAAGGACGAGACGGTGTTCCGGCTCTTCGCGCCGCGCGCGCGGACGGTGAAGCTCTGCGTCGCCGAGCAACCCGACCCGCCGCAGGGGCCGCACACCTACGAGCTCGACCGCCGCCTCGAGGACGGCGAGTGGCGCGGCGTGTGGGAGGCGCGGCTCGACCGCAACCTGCACGGCTGGTTCTACTGGTATCAGGTCAGCGGCCCGCAGAATCCTTTCGGCAACTTCCACCCGCAGCGGCGCATCCTCGATCCCTACGCGCTGGCCGCCGTCGGCCGCGACGGCCCCGGCATCGTGCTCGATCCCGCCTGGGTCGGCCGCGCGGACCGCGGCTTTCGCACGCCGGCGTGGCAGGACCTCGTCATCGCCGAGGCGCACGTGCGCGACCTCGTGGCGCAGGCGCCGCTGGCGCTGACGCCGGAGGAGCGGCTCGGGTTCGCCGGTCTGCGGAAGTGGGTCGAGAGCCCGGATTTCCACCTGAAGAAACTCGGCGTCAACGCCGTCGAGCTGCAGCCGGTGCAGGAGCACGACAACGCGACGCGCTCGGATTACCAGTGGGGCTACATGACGACGAACTGGTTCGCGCCCGCCAGCGCCTACGCGCTGGAGCCGGAGCGCGCGTCGCAGGTGCACGAGTTCCGCGCGCTCGTCGAGGCGTTCCACCGCCAGGGCATGGCCGTCATCCTCGACGTCGTCTACAACCACGCCGGCGAGCCGGCGCACCTGATGTTCCTCGACAAGCTCTATTACTTCGAGCTCGGCGACGACGGCGCGCTCTCGAACTGGAGCGGCGTGGGCAACGACCTGCGCTGCCGCTCGGCCATGACGAAGCGCCTGATCATCGACAGCCTCGTGCACCTCATCGAGGTCTACGGCGTCGACGGGTTCCGCTTCGACCTCGCCGAGTTGATCGGCGCCGGCGTGCTGGCGGAGATCGAGGCCGCGTTGAAGCAGGTGAAACCCGATGTCATCCTCATCGCCGAGCCCTGGAGCTTCCGCGGGCACATCGCCGACGTGCTGCGGCCGACCGGTTACGCATCGTGGAACGACGGCTACCGCAATTTCCTCCGCAGCTACGTCCGCGGGGCCGGCGCGGCGGACAAGCTCGAGTATTACCTCAAGGGCTCGCCCTGGCACTTCGCCTACTGGCCGGCGCAGACGGTCAATTACACCGAGTCGCACGACGACCGCACCTGGATCGACGAGATCACCGAGCACGGCGGTCACCACGGCCTGCACCCGACGCTCACCGACGTGCGCCGCACGCACCTGATGGCGGCGATCCTCTTCGCCTCGATCGGCATCCCGATGGTGTCGGCCGGGCAGGATTTCCTCCGCTCGAAGCACGGGGTGAACAACACCTACCTCCGCGGCGACCTCAACGCCCTCGACTACCGCCGCCTCCGGCGCTACGCCGGCACGCACGCCTATTTCGCGGAGTGGATCGCGTTCCGCCGCTCCGAGGCCGGGCGATTGCTGCGGTTGTGGTCGCGGCCGGGCGAGGGATTCTTCCGCGCCTTCGTCGGCGCGGACCAAGCCTCGCTGGCACTCGTCTACAACGCCGACGGCAGCGAGGGCACGCAGCAACTCCTCTTCGCCGTCAATCCGACGGCCGACGACGTGACGATCCCGCTCGATCCCGTCCTCGCCGCGCGGCCGTGGCGACTCCTCGCCGACCACGAGCGCTTTTATCTCCAGCGCGAGGCGCCGCCGGCCGCCGCCGTCGAGCCCGCGCTCTTCGTTCCCGCGCTCGGTTGCGCGTTGTGGAGCAGCGGCTGAGCGCCGCCCGCGGCGATGTTTCACCCCCGTAGCAGCCGTCGTAAGACGGCTGAAAAAATCCGCGCGCCCGCCGGCATGCCAGTGCGGCAACTTCCCAGCCGCAGGGCCGGTCCGTGACCGGCCGCCTCCAACGCCCACGCCGCCGAAAGGCCAGTCACAGACTGGCCCGACCGCGTCCTCTCGCGTTTCGTGCGCTTAACCCCGCTGCCAACCCCGCTAATGCAACGTCATCGCCGGGTAACACTCTTGCCAAGGGTGGGGGGCTGCTCTTGAGTCGGCGGCTCAACGCCCGTCATCCAACCACCACTCCCACCATGGCAGTCAAAGTCGCTATCAATGGTTTCGGCCGCATCGGCCGCCTCGTTTTCCGTGCGCTCGTCGAGCAAGGCCTGCTCGGCAAGGAGCTCGATGTCGTCGCCGTCGGCGACATCGTGCCGGCCGACAACCTCGCCTACCTGCTCAAATACGACTCCGTGCAGGGCCGCTTCAACGGCACCGTCGGCTCGAAGAAGTCCGCCGCCGACAAGACCGAGGACGACGTCCTCGTCGTCAACGGCCGCGAGATCCACGTCGTCAGCGCCAAGACCCCGGCCGAGCTGCCGTGGGCGAAGTTCGGCGTCGACCTCGTGATCGAGTCCACCGGCCTGTTCACCGACGCCGAGAAGGCCAAGGGCCACCTCACCGCCGGCGCCAAGAAGGTCATCATCTCCGCCCCGGCCAAGGGCGAGGACATCACCGTCGTGATGGGCGTGAACGACGACAAGCTCGACCTCGCCAAGCACAGCATCATCTCCAACGCCTCCTGCACCACGAACTGCCTCGCGCCGGTCGTGCACGTGCTCCTCAAGGAAGGCTTCGGCGTCGAGGAAGGCCTCATGACGACGATCCACTCCTACACCGCCACGCAGAAGACCGTGGACGGCCCCTCGAAGAAGGACTGGAAGGGCGGCCGCTCCGCTGCGATCAACATCATCCCCGCCTCGACCGGCGCCGCCAAGGCCACCGCGCTCGTGCTCCCCGAGGTCAAGGGCAAGCTCACCGGCATGTCCTTCCGCGTCCCGACGCCGACCGTCTCGGTCGTCGACCTCACGGTGAAGACCGTCAAGGCCACGTCCTACGCCGAGATCTGCGCCGCGATGAAGCGCGCCAGCGAGACCTACCTCAAGGGCATCCTCGCCTACACCGGCGACGAGGTCGTCTCCTCCGACTTCATCCACGACCAGCACTCCTCGATCTTCGACGCCGGCTCCGGCATCGAGCTCAACCCGAAGTTCTTCAAGCTCGTCAGCTGGTATGACAACGAGTGGGGCTACTCCAACCGCGTCGTCGACCTGACCAAGAAGATCGCCGCGCAGCTCTAAAAAAATCCTTTGGCCCACGGAAGACACAGAACACACGGAAGGCTTCACCGCCGTTCCGTGTATTCCGTGTGTTCCGTGGGCCTTTTTTGTTTCGGGAGATAATCCGCCATGTCCAAATTCAAATCGATCCGTGACCTGAACCTCGCCGGCCAGCGCGTCCTCATCCGCGTGGACTTCAACGTCCCGCAGGACAAGGCCACCGGCGCCATCACCAACAACCAGCGCATCGTCGCCGCGCTGCCCACGATCAAGCACGCCCTCGACCACGGCGCCTCCGTCGTGCTCATGTCGCACCTCGGCCGCCCCGACGGTCAGAAGATCGCCAAGTTCTCCCTCCAGCCCGTCGCCACCGAGTTGGAAAAACTCCTCGGCCGCCCCGTGAAGTTCCTCGCCGACTGCGTCGGCCCCGCCGTCGAGGCCGCCTGCGCGCCCGGCGCGCTCAAGGCCGGCGACGTCGTGCTGCTGGAGAATCTCCGCTTCCATATCGAGGAGGAGACGAAGGTGAAGCTCGAGGACGGCTCGAAGAAGGCCGCCGACAAGGCCGCCATCGCCGCCTTCTGCGCCAGCCTGTCGAAGCTCGGCGACATCTACGTCAACGACGCCTTCGGCACCGCCCACCGCGCGCACAGCTCGATGGTCGGCGTCAATCTCCCGCAGAAGGCCGCCGGCTTCCTCATGGAGGCGGAGCTCAAGGCCTTCGCCGCCGTGCTCGACCACCCGAAGCGTCCGCTGCTCGCCATCCTCGGCGGCGCGAAGATCGCCGACAAGATTCCGCTCATCAACAACCTGATCGAGAAGGCCGACGAGATCATCGTCGGCGGCGGCATGGCCTTCACCTTCAAGAAGGTGCTCCAGAACATGGAGATCGGCTCCAGCCTCTTCGACCCCGAGGGCGCGAAGACCGTCGCCGACCTCATGGCCAAGGCGCAGGCCCGCGGCGTGAAAATCCACCTGCCCGTCGATTACGTCTGCGCCGACAAGTTCGCGGCCGACGCCGCGACGCAGGCCGCGACCGACGCCACCGGCATCCCCGCCGGCTGGATGGGCCTCGACGTCGGTCCGCAGACCAACGCGCTCTTCGCCGCCGCCATCGGCCGCGCGCAGACCATCATCTGGAACGGCCCTCCGGGCGTGTTCGAGTTTCCTGCCTTCGCCGAAGGCACGAAGGCCATGGCCGCCGCCATCGCCGCCACCACGGCGCGCGGGGCGACGACCGTCGTCGGCGGCGGTGACACCGCCACGGCCGCGAAAAAGCTCAAGGTGGCCGACAAGGTCACGCACTGCTCCACCGGCGGCGGCGCCAGCCTCGAGTTCCTCGAAGGCAAGGTCCTCCCCGGCGTCGCTTTCCTGGAAAGCTGATCCGCTCCCCTGGAGGGCGCGGCTACGGCCGCGCCGGGATTCGGCTGTGGCAGCGCGTTCGCGGCGCGGCAGTAGCCGCGCCCTCCACTCGCGCAACCGGCCGCGGGCGAGCGCAGTCTTGCTGCGCCCCTACACACGCTACGGGGTTTCACTTCCGAATCGGCCACAACTGCTAAAAAAATCTCCTCGCACCGCGCCGCGCGCTGACCTCAAATTTCCGCCGATGTCTACACCGTCGACCGCCACCCAATCGCCCATCCAGATCCGCAAGAAGGTCATCGCCGGAAACTGGAAGATGAACAAGACCGCCGGCGAAGGCGTCTCGCTCACCCGCGAGATCCTCGACGAGGTCGGGCGTGAGACGCAGGTCGACATCGTGCTCTGTCCGCCGTTCACCGCGCTCGAGAGCGTCGGCCACGCGCTCGAGGGCCAGGCCGTGAAGCTCGGCGCGCAGAACATGCACCCGGAGAAGAACGGTGCGTTCACCGGCGAGGTCTCCGCCGAGATGCTCCGCACGCTCTACGTCACGCACGTCATCCTCGGCCACAGCGAGCGCCGCCAGTATTTCGCCGAGACGGACGAGTTCATCAACCGCAAGGTCCTCGCCGCCCTCGCCAACCAGCTCCGCCCGATCCTCTGTGTCGGCGAAACCCTCGCCGAGCGCGAGGCCGGCTCGACGCTCGCCGTCGTCCAGCGCCAGCTCGAAGGCGCGCTCGCCGGCGTGAAGCCCGAGCAGCTCACCACCGTCATCGTCGCCTACGAACCCGTCTGGGCCATCGGCACCGGCAAGGTCGCCACCACCGCGCAGGCGCAGGAAGTCCACGCCTTCATCCGCGAGTTGCTGAGCAAGCTCTATGCGCCCGCGCTCGCCCAGAAGGTGCGCATCCTCTACGGCGGCTCGATGAAGCCCGCCAACGCCCCCGAACTCCTCGCGCAACCCGACATCGACGGCGGCCTCATCGGCGGCGCCGCGCTCGAATCGCGCTCCTTCGTCGAGCTCGTGAAGGCCGCGCTCGCGGCGTCCTGAGTCGGGGAATTCCCGCTTTACGACGGCGCTGTGCGCAGAATCGCGGAGGCCGGCACTTGCCGGCTTGCGGCGAAGTCCCGCCCGCCTTTGCTGGCGCCTGATGTCGCGTGCCCCCGCCGTCCTCCTCCTCGCGCTGAGCGTTTTCGCCCCGGCGTTCGCCCAAGTCGATTTCGCTCCGCCCGACTGGGCGCTCCGCGCCACCTTCGCCGCCGCGCCGAAGGAGAACGACCAGAGCGTGCCGACGCCGCTGGGCGAGCAGCTCGCGCAGCGCCGCTACCACGAGCAGGGGGCGGACCGCGCCATGCTCATCCGCTTCGTCTACCCGCTCGTGCCGGATGCCTCCGCCCGCGAGCAGCTCTACAACGAATCGGTCGAGACGCTCATGACCTCGCGACCGGGCGACCTGCGCATCGACGAGCCGTTCGCCTTCGGCGACTACACCGGCCGGCGGCTGCTCATCGAGCACCGGCGCGAGAAGACGCACCGCGAGTTGCGCCTGCTCCTCGTCGGCGGTTCGCTCTACGTCGCCAGCGCCGAGTGGTCTGGCGGTCCCGCCCGCGCGCCGGCGGCGGATAAATTCCTTTCCAGCCTCGCCCTGCAGCCTGCCTTCGCCAACCCCCGCACGGTGGAAGAGCGCGAGCGCTGGCGCGAGATCCGCGCCGGCAATTTCAAGCTCCGCTACGATGCGACGCGCTGGTTCCGCGATCCGCAGGCGACCGACCCCGGCACGATCGTCCTGCTGCGCGCCGACGAGCTGGCCGAGGCGGAGTTTATCACCACGAGCGATCGGCATGCCACCGACTCGATGGAGGAGTCGATCCTCGCCGGCGCCCGCGAGCACGCCGAGAGCGTGAAGCTGCACCGCCGCGGCCGGAAGCTGCGCGGCGCCGCCTCGGTGGAGGAGCTGCGCTTCGCCGTCCGCATCGAGGGCGTCACCTACGAGAACCACGGCTATTTCTACACCGGCCCCGAGGGCACCGTGCAGCTGCGCGCGTGGTCGCCGGACAAGACCTTCGCCCGGGTCGAGGGCGACATCGGCGAGCTGCTCGACGGCCTGCAGGTCGTGCGCCCGGCCGTCGGCCGCTGAGTGGCAGGGTGGGCGAACCGTCCGCGGAGAGCCGCGGCTTGGCGGGACGCCTCGCCCGACCAATTTTCGGTCGCGATAAACATCACCGCGCTGCGTGAAACGCGAAGCGTTGCCCTTGGGGGTAGGGCCGGTCTGTGACCGGCCGATTGAGACGGAAAAGGCAGGCCAGTCAGAGACTGGCCCTACTTGCGCGGCCGCTCATCGCGACCTGATTATGCACGTTGTGCGGTTTGGATCGAATCGGCCGCACGCTCACGAGCGTCGCTCGCCCATCGAGCGCACGAGCGTGGTGAGGAACGTCGTGTCGCCGGGCAGCGCCGCGAAGGCCGCGAGCGCGGCCTCGGTCTGCGCCGCGGCGTGCATCCGCGCGGCCTCGAGGCCGTGGAGTTTCACGTAGGTCGTCTTGCCGGCCTTCGCGTCCTTGCCGGCCGTCTTGCCGAGCGTCGCGGTGTCCGCTGTGGCGTCGAGGATGTCGTCGTTGATCTGGAAGGCGAGGCCGAGCGCGCGGCCGGCGGTGCGCAGGCGCGCGATCTCCGGCTCGCCGGCGCCGCCGCAGAGTCCGCCGCAGACGAGCGCGGCGATGATCATGGCCGCGGTCTTGTTGAGATGGATGAAATCGAGCTCGGCCGCGGTGGCGTCGGCTTTTTTCTCCGCCAGGAGATCCTCCATCTGGCCGCCGATGAGCTGCTCGCTGCCGGCGGCGTCGGCCAGCTCGCGCGTGAGCGCGGCGCAGAGCGCGGGCGCGGCGGCGTAGTGGCGGGCGAGGAGCTGGAAGGCGAGGGTGAGGAGCGCGTCGCCGGCGAGGAGCGCCGTGGCCTCGTCGAACTGCCGGTGCGTCGTCGGCCGGCCGCGGCGGAGGTCGTCGTTGTCCATGCACGGCAGGTCGTCGTGCACGAGCGAGTAGGTGTGGACGCACTCGAGGGCGACGGCGCAGGGCAGGGGATCGGCGCGCGCGCCGAAGAGTTCCGCGGTGGCGAGCGTGAGCACGGGACGCAGGCGCTTGCCGCCGGCCTGCAGCGGGTAGCGCATCGCGGCGTGGAGGCGGGCGGGGCGCGTCGTCGCGGCCGGCACGAGGGCGTCGATCCCGCGTTCGACGCGTTCCACGCGGGCCTGCATTGCGGCGGCGAAATCCATGGGGCGCGACTGTCCGGCGCGGTCGGGGGCTTGGCAAACTTTTGTTGCCGGCGCCGCGGCCAAGAAAGGCTCGCCTCCGGGGAACGGGCGGGTTTTATCCGCGGGGTAACGCTGCCCCTGCAATCCGCGGTCGCCGCGGCCAACTGATTCCCTCCCATGGCTGACAAGAAAGTCGAAAAGGCGCTCTACGGTCCCAGCACGCTCGAGGTCGCGCTCGGTGCGCTGCTCGGCCTCCTCCTCGGCGTCGTCCTCGCCGGCATCTACCTCGTCGCGAAGCCCGTGCAGACCGTGAAGGAGCTGCCGGCGGAGCCGGCGAAGGGCGCGGTGTATTACGTCGCGGGCAAGGTCGACCCGACCCGCGGCCGCGGCTTCGACGCGAAACAGAAGGCCTTCGTCGCGGGCGGACAGGTCGCCGTCAGTGAGGAGGAGCTCAACGCCTGGGCGGCGTCGCTCGGCGCCGCGGCGCCCGGTGCGCCGGCGCAGCCCGCGCCCGCGGCGGCGAACGAGTTCCTCAGCGCCTCGGGCCTGAACTTCCGGCTCGTCGACGGCCGGCTCCAGGTCGCGCAGAAGGTGCTGCTCAATTATTTCGGCCTCTCCAAGGAGGTCATGATGGTCGCCACCGGCGGCTTCGAACGCGCGGGCGAGCGTTTTGTCTTCCGCGCCGAGTCGCTCTACCTCGGCTCCTGTCCGCTGCACGCCCTGCCCGGCGCCGGCAACGCGCTGGCGCGGGCGCTGACCGCACGCGCCAAGGTCTCGGACGATTTCCGCGCGGCCTGGGCCAAGCTCACCGCCATCGCGGTGGAGGACAACCTCCTCAAGGCCACGACGCAGCCCTGAGCGGTCCGTGTCGAAGAGCCTCAAGCACATCAGCGTCGTCGCCGGGGCGACCGTCGCCTCGCGCGTGCTCGGTCTCGTGCGCGAGATCGCCACGGCGGCGGTCTTCGGCACGAGCGCGCTGAACTCGGCGTTCGTCTCCGCGTTCACGCTGCCGAACCTTTTCCGCCGCCTGCTCGGCGAGGGCGCGCTGACGGCGGCCTTCGTGCCGACGCTGACGCACGAGCTCGAGCACCAGCAACGCGCGGGGGCGTTCCGCCTCGTGAGCAAGGTTGCGAGCTGGCTGCTCGTCGTCACGACGGCAATCGTCGCGCTCGCGATGCTGGTCTTCCTCAACGCCGAGGCCGTCATCCGCATCGCGGCCGAGTGGGGCGTCGCGGAGGACACCGGCCGCCGCCTGCTGCTCGGTGCGGATCTCGCGGTGATCCTCTTTCCCTACATGGTGTTCGTCTGCCTCGCCGCGGCCTTCAGCGCCGCGTGCCAGGTGCTCGGGCGTTTCACCGAGCCGGCGCTGTCGCCGATCTGGCTGAACCTCGCCGTCCTCGCCGCGCTCGGGCTCGGCGCGTGGTGGGCTTGGGGCGCGCCGCAGCGCATGATGATCCTCTGCGTCGGCGTGCTCGCGGGCGGCTTTCTCCAGATGGCCGTGCCCGCGTGGGTGCTCTGGCGCGAAGGCTGGCGGCCGGCCTTCGACCTCGCGCCCGATGAGCGGGTCCGCGAGATCCTGCGCCTGATGGGCCCGACCGTCATCGGCTCGGCCATCTACCTGGTCAACATCGCGGTCTCGCGCTTCCTCGGGTTGTCGCTCAACGACAGCGCCGCCGCCGTGCTTAACCTCGCCACGCGCGTGATGGAGCTGCCCATCGGCGTCTTCACGATCGCGGTGGCGACGGTGGTGTTCCCGATCATCGCGCGCCACGCCGCGCGCGAGGACTGGCCGGCGCTGACCGAAGGCTACCACAAGGGCCTGCGTCTCGTGCTCGTCATCAACATCCCCGCCGCGGCCGGCCTCGTGTTGCTGAGCGAGCCGATCACGCGCCTGCTCTTCGAGCGCGGCGCCTTCACGGCGGCGGACACGCAGCTGATGACGCCCGTGCTGGCGGTCTACGCGCTGGGGTTGCCCTTCGTCTCGTTCACGAGCCTCGCGTTGCGCGGCTTCTACGCCCTGCGCGACACAGCCACGCCGGTGCGCGCGGCGGCGGCGAGTTTTGTCGTCAACCTCGTGCTCAGTCTCCTCCTGATGCGCTGGCTTTCGACCGTCGGCCTCGCGCTGGCCAGCACGCTCGCCGTGCTGGTGCAGACGGTCTACCTGCAGACGGCGCTGGCGCGGCGGCAGGCGGGCTTCGGCCTCGGCGGCCTGTGGCCGAATCTCGTCAAGATCACCGCCGCCACGGCGCTGATGGCGGTCGTCGTGTGGGGCGGGGCGCAGCTGGCCGGCCGGTTCGCGCCGCCGGGCCGGGCGGCGGATTGGCTGGTCGTGCTCGCCGTCATCCCGGCCGGCGCCGCCGTCTATGGGGTCGCGCTCTGGGCGCTGCGCATCGAGGGACGCGAGGAGATCGACCAATTGCTGGCGCGCGTGCGCGCCCGGATTTTCCCATGAGTCCCAATCCCGGGCTGCCGCCCGCCATCCACCTCCTGCGCGCCGGGACGGCCGCCATGTTCATCATCCACGGCGTCGCGCGCGCCTGGGCGGGCGCCGTGACGCCCTTTGGCGGACTGTTCGAAAGCCTCGGTCTGCCCGCCGGCGTGGTCTTCGCCTGGGCCGTGACCGCGATCGAAATTGTCGGCGGTGCGGCCCTCGCGTTCGGGCGCGCGGTCGTGCCGTTGAGCGTCTGGTTCATCCTGCAACTGCTGGCTGGCATCGCGCTGGTGCACGCGAAGAGCGGGTGGTTCGTCGTCGGCCTCGGGCGCAACGGCGTCGAATTCAGTGTGCTGCTGATCCTCTGCCTCGTTTGCGTCGCTTGGCTGCACCGCGCGCAGGATCGGCACGCGGACGGACAGGACTGAACCTCGGCCAAGGGCACAGCGCGGACCGGCATTGCGCGGGCGAGGCCGGTCGCTTGGCTTGGCGCCATGCTGCGCGCGCGGTTGCAGGTGCGGGCCTTGGTGGAGAAACGCCGCGGGCAGCCTGCGCTGACGCTCCGCCCGCCCCTGTGTGAGATCCGTGGGGCGATCGAGGAGTGAGGGATCGTGCGCGGATATGGCTCGTTGTAGGGCGGGGTCTCCTGACCCCGCCTTGCTTCGAGTGCGCAATCACGTGCGCGGCGGGGTCGGGAGACCCCGCCCTACAGCCAGGCAGAGGCATTCCTGCTCACTCCCCGGTTGCGGGCGCGGCTGGGCGGAGTAGTCTGGCCGCATGAGTGCCACTCCCGCCGTCCGACATAACCCCGCCGCTCACCGCTACGAGATCGAGATCGACGGTCACCTCGCCGTGGCCGAATACGAGCTCGAGGGCGACCGGCAGATCATGACGCACACGCTTGTGCCGGAACAGCTCCGCGGACGCGGGCTGGCCGAGGTGCTGGTGCGGACGGCGCTGCAGGACGCGCGCGCTGCGGGCCGACGCGTGGTGCCGGCCTGCTCCTACGTGGACAAGTTCATGCAGAAGCACGCCGAGTTCGCCGCGCTTCGCGCTTGAGGCCCGGACGCGAAAAGCGCCGCGACCCGGAGGATCGCGGCGCCGAAGCTGCCGGACGAAGGGCCGGACTCAATTGATGTTCTCGCCGCGGCGCAGGCGCTCGATGTTCGTGCGGATGGCGTTGGCGTTGAGCGTGTCGCCGGCGGGCACCTGCTGCGCGGCCTTGAGGATGGCCTCGAGGGCGGCGGCGTAATCGCCGATGGCCGAGTAGCCGCGCGCGAGGCCGTAGTTGACGGGCCACACGTCGGGGAAGCGCTCGGCGTTGCGGCGGAAGACGGCGAGGGCGCGCTGCGGTTGGCCGGCGGCGATGAGGCGGCGGCCGAGTTGGTGGACCTCCTGCACGGTGCCGGTGTTCATTAGCTCGTCATAGAGCGGCGCGGCCTCGGCGCCGCGGCCGGCGCGCTCGAGGATGGCCGCCTTGTTGGACAGGGTCGCGAAGTTGCGCACGCCGACGAACTGGCCGCTGATCGCCCGGTCGGCCCACGCGAGGGCGAGATCGAGGTCGCCGCCGTTGGCGGCGAGGTAGTTCGAGGCGGCGACCCAGTTCTGGTATTCGAACTGGCGGTCGCCCGCGAGCTCGCGCGCGAGGCTGGCGAAGACGTGGCGGTCCGTGTCGACGGCCAGCGGGATCGGAATGCGCTTGTCGGCCCAGCGCACGGCGAGGACGGCGGCGCCCTTTTTCACGTCGGTGAATTCGATCGTGAGCATCTCGGTGGCGGGCGCGTCCTCCCATTGCACCTCGGTGCGCAACGCGTCGTTGGCGGGCTCGTAGAAGAAGCTGCCCCACTTGTGCGAATCCCGGGAGAAGATCACCGTGACCCGGCCCTCGGCGGTCGGCGCCAGGAACAGGCCGTAGGCGCCGGCGGGCAGGGACTGGCCGGCGACGGACACGTCGTGCGAGAACGTCACGACGGTGTTCATGTCGGCGCCGACGCGCCACGGGGCGGCGGTGGCCGTGCCGAAGCCGAGGTTGTTGAAGCCGAAGGGCACGAGCTGGCCCCACACGGTGCGCCCGTTGGCGCTCGGCCGGCTGTAGTCGACGGAGATCTGGGTGATGCCGACCGTCTGCGCGACGGAGGCGCGGGGACTGGCGTTGGGCAGCGTGAGGCCTTGGGCGAAGGCTGCGGCGGCGGAGAGGGCGAAAGCGGCGACAGCCGCGAGGGGGCGAAGCGGGAGGTGCATGGGGTGGGGTGCCCGCACGCTGGGGCGGCTGGAGCCGGGAACAACGGCGCTGCGACCAGGAAACGCTTGTCCGCGACATCCCCGGCGAAATCCACGGCCACTCCGCCGCTCGCCTCCGGCGGCGCCGCGCTTGCACCCCGGCGCGGAGCATGCAACTTAGGGTCAGCCGCGCGATCGCCCGGCCCATCCCCCGAAAATCCAACTCCCGTCTCCATGAAAAAGTTCCTCTCCCTCCTCCTCGCCAGCCTCGCGCTCACCGTCGGCGCCGCGACCGCCGCCGCGAAGAGCGAGGCCCCGAAATCGGTCATTCACGTCGTCACCGTCTCCTGGAAAGCGGAGGCGACGCCCGAGCAGATCCAGGCCGCCCTCGATGGCGCGCACAAGCTCGGCGACAGCTACAAGGGCATCACGCGCGTCTGGACCAAGACGATCAAGGCGCAGGGCGAGCGCACGCACGCCATCGTGATGGAATTCAAGGACGAGCAGGCGCTGAAGGACTACCCGAACAGCGACGCGCAGAAGGAGTGGTATAAGGTCTACCTCCCGATCCGGCAGCGCAGCACGACCTTCGACGTCACGAACTGACCTTCCCGGCGTGCCGGTCACGGCGACCGGGACGGGCGGAAATGCCAGCGGCGACCGCGCTTCGGCGCGGTCTTTTTTTGTCCCGTCAGGATGCCACAAACAGTTCTTGCGCAGGTGCGGCGAATGGCCCAAGTTGCGGCCGATTTTGCTCCGGTGCGGTAGCCAAGTGGTAAGGCCGAGCTCTGCAAAAGCTCTATTCGGCGGTTCGATTCCGCCCCGCACCTCCAGTCTTCGCCAAGAAAAACGAGGACGAAGGCTGCCTTCCGAAGCCTTGGCGCAGGGCGGCGTGCGTTCCCGATGCGATTCACACGTGGCTACGGCTGGCTGGCCACCTTTCGCAGGGATCGAAAAGTGCCCTCCCTAGCGCGCAGCGTGGCGGAGGGCGGAAATCTTGATCACCAGGCAAAAGCGGAAACAGCCGCAATCCAACGGGCAGTCACTTCGTTCTTGCGGCTATCCGCCAATGGCGTATGGCTCAGATGTGGAATTCAAGCGCTTCCGCCTCTTTTGAGAAGTCCTGCGCCGGCCTGTTTACCGAACATGATGTGTTCGAACTTGAGTTGGCGCTGGTGGCCGATCCTGAAGCCGGTGACTTGATTCCCGGGGCCAAGGGCCTCCGCAAAATTCGTCGGCCGCTGGCGGGTCGGGGAAAACGCGGGGGTGCTCAGGTCATCTACTATCACGTCGTTTCCGATCACCAAATCCTGCTCCTCTACGTCTACGCCAAGAACCAACAGGGCGACCTGACGCCCGTGCAGGCCAAACAACTCGCCCAACTCGTCCGAGAGGAATTTCCATGAAAGCCGCCGCCTTCCACGAACTGCTCGAAAGCGTCCGCGACGCCGGTGCCTACCTCAAAGGCAACCGGAAGGCCGTCGCCCGCACCGACCGCATCTCCCCGCAATCCGTCGCCGCCATCCGCGCCAAGCTCAAGCTCAGCCAGGCCCAGTTCGCCCGCGCCTTCGGCATCAGTCTCGATACCCTGCAAAACTGGGAGCAAGGCCGCCGCCAGCCCACCGGTCCAGCCAAGGTGCTTCTCCGGGTCGCCGAGCGCCATCCCGAGGCCGTGCTGGAAACCGTGGCGTAAGGTCGCTCCCCAGCGGCCATGAATTGCGCTGCCTGGGCTTCGTCCGCCGGCCGAAGACTTATTGCGGTTTGGTCGCCTTGCACCTGCCGCGTCCGATCCACGACAAGGTGGCCTGCGACAACGCCGTGGAGATCGTTCATGCGATCCCCGGCCACAAACTGAACCGCGATCAGGACGACGGCCTCGCGCCAAGGCCAAGCTCGGCCAGGACTACGAACGCGAAAACGTCCCTGAGCCGAAACCGGTCAAGGGCTGCGAGGCGCGGAGGTTCCTGCTGGAGGAAGACGGCCTCACCGCCGCTGACCTGGCCGAAATCATCGGCGGCAATCGCTCCATCCTCGAAGAAGTGGACAAGTCCTCCGCGAGGCGGAATCGAACCGCCGAATAGAGCGTCGGGCCTCAGGCCGCGATCGACTCGGCGCGGCGGACGCGGACGACGAAGAAGAACTTCGAGCCGGCGCCGGGTGCGCTCTCGACCCAGATCGTGCCGCCCATCAGCTCGGTCAGGCGCTTGCAGATGATCAGGCCGAGGCCGGTGCCGCCGTATTTGCGCTGGGTCGAGGCGTCGGCCTGCGCGAAGGGCTTGAACAGCTTGCCGACTTGGTCGGCGGCGATGCCGATGCCGGTGTCGATGACGGTGAAGCGGAGCAGCAGCGTGTCGGAAAGGTCGTCGGGCGGGACGGCCTCGAGCTTGATCGTGACGCCGCCCTGGCGGGTGAACTTCACGGCGTTGCCGACGAGGTTGATGAGGATTTGGCGCAGGCGGTAGACATCGCCAGTGACGACGGAGGGCACGTCGGGCGCGACTTGGGTGTCGAGCAGGAGGTTGGACGCGGCGGCCTTCGGGCCGAAAAAGGCGACGACTTCCTGGATGCAGGTGCGCGGGGAGTAGGGCTGGTTCTCGAGCTCGATCTTGCCGGCCTCGATCTTGGAGAAGTCGAGGATGTCGTTGATGAGGAAGAGGAGCGAGTCGCCGCTGTTGCGGATGAGGTTGACGTATTCGCGCTGCTCGTCGGAGAGGCGCGTGTCGCCGAGGATGTTGGCGAAGCCGATGACGCCGCTGATGGGATTGCGGATCTCGTGGCTGACGATAGCGAGGAATTCGCCCTTGGCGCGGTTGGCGGCCTCGGCGGCTTCCTTGGCGCGGAGGAGGGCGACCTCGGCCATCTTGCGCGCCGTGACGTCGTGGGCGACGGCCTGGTATTCGGCGATGCGTCCTTCCTGGTCGTGGATTTCGCGGACGATCCATTGCAGCCAGGTGGTGCCGGTGGCGGTCTTGATCTCCTGCTCGTAGGTCTGCACGGCGGGATCGCTGTTCCACGGGATCTTGCTGCTCGAGGCGATGCCGGCGAAGGGCTGGCCGATGAGTTCGGCGCGCTTGCGGCCGTAGAAGCGGCAATACGCGCCGTTGACGAAGGTCAGGGTGCCGTCGGGCTTGTAGCGGCAGATGAGGTCGAACTGGTCCTCGACGATGCCGCGGTAGCTGGCCTCGACGCGCTGGAGCGAGCGCGCCATGCGCTCGATCTGGCGGGCGAGCCCGATGATCTCGTCGTGGCCGACCTCGTCCTCGCGGGCGCCAGGCTCGGCGAGTTCGCCCGAGTCGGCGGGCACCGCGGCCTTGGCCTGCGAGCCGAGGGCCTTGATGCGCGAGAGCATGTTGCGGTCCCAGAGGTAACCGCTGAGCACGAGCAGCACGCAGCCGATGATCGACAGCGAGATGATGTAGTAATTGTCGCCGAGCTTCTCGCGGACGTCCTCCTGCAGGATGATCGTGGCGAGGCCGGCAATGAGGCTGACTACCAAGGCCCAGACCATCCACATCTTGCGCTGGCTGTTCATGAGGGGTGTGCCTCCAGCTAGGCGGAAGCCAAGGACGCTGTCTAATCGTTTTTCTTTTCGCCGGGGCCGTCCGGCTCTGGTGCGAGTTGCGGCAGCGGAGGCAGGTGCTTGAGGCCCGGCCAGGCGAGTGCGACGGCGGCGGTCACCGCGATGGTGCCGAGTCCGCCGAGGGTCGTGGCCAGCACGGGACCGAGGAGCGCGGCGGTGAGGCCGGCGCGCAGGGCGGAAATCTCGTTCGAGGAGCCGACGAACAGCTGGTTCACCGAGGTGACGCGCCCGCGGAGCGAGTCGGGCGTGAGCAGCTGGACGACGGAGTGGCGGACGACGACACTGACGTTGTCGCAGGCGCCGCTGAGGAAGAGCGCGACGAGCGAGAGCCAGAACCAGGTGGACAGGCCGAACACCACCATGGCGGCGCCGAAGCCGACGACGGACCAGAGCATGACCAGGCCGGGGCGGGCGAAGGGGCGGCGGTGCGCGACGACGAACGCCATGGTGATGGCGCCGATTGCGGGTGCGGCGCGCAGCCACCCGAGGCCGGCGGGGCCGACGTGGAGAATCTTGTCGGCGTAGATCGGCAGCAGCATGACGGCGCCGCCGAGGATGACGGCGAAGAGGTCCAGCGTCATCGCCGCGAGCAGCGGCTGGCGCCGCCAGATGAAACGCGCGCCGGCGAGCGCACCGGCGTCGGGGGAGGGGCCGGCCGCGCCCGGCTGGCGCAGCAGCCGCACGCCGAGCAGCGCGAAGACCAGCGAGCCGGCGCAGAGCACGTCGAGGGCGTAGACCCACGCGTAGCCCAGCGAGGCGACGACGAGGCCGCCGAGGGCGGGGCCGACGACGGTCGAGAGCTCAAAGGTGCTGGAGCTCCATGTCACGGCGTTGCCGAGCGAGGAGGTGGGCACGAGGAGCGGCACGATCGAGCCGCGGGCGGGCGCGCCGATGACGCGCACGACCGCGTGGAGGAACAGGAGCAGGTAGACGAGCGGCAGCGCCGGGTTGTCGAAGCGCAGCGTTGCGGGATCGACGTGGCGTTCGAACACGAGGGCCAGGCTGCGCAGCGCGTGGTTGGCCGCGTCGAGCGCGGGCAGGGCGGGAATGGCGTGGTCGTAGTGGCTGACGAGGGCGAGCAGGAGCGAGAGCACGGCGGCCGCGCCCATGCAGCGCTGGATGATGGTCGCGCGGTCGACACGGTCGGCGAGGGCGCCGGCGGGCAGGACGAAGAGGAGCAGCGGCACGACGTTGACCAAGCCGACGAGCCCGAGCGCCGTGGCGGAATTGGTCCACTGGTAGATCTGCCAGGTGGCGGCGATACTGACGGCCTGGCGGCCGGCGTTGGCGAGGAAATTGCCGGCGAGGTAGCGCCGGTAGCCGGCGTGGCGGAGGGCGGAGTAGGGATCGCGCGCGGCGGCGTTCATGCGGCGGGAGCCGCGGCGGGTCGGGCGGAAGGCTTCACGTTCCCTTGCTGGCGCGGAGGAGGCAGGCGTTCAAGCTTTCCGGCGTGAAAGGTTTCTGGAGGAACGCGGTGAACGCCCCGGCGTTGGGCCGGCTGCGCGCCTCGCTCTCGGAATAGCCGCTGAGCAGGATGCAAGGCAGGTCGGGGCGGTGGCCGCGCAGGGCGAGCAGCGTGGCGTGGCCGTCGAGCCCGGGCATCGTGAGGTCGATCAGGGCCGCGGTGTATTGCGCGGGCGCGGCGGCGAAGAGCGTGACGGCCGAGCGGCCGTCGGGCGCGGACACGGCGTCGTGGCCGAGCTGGCGGAGCATGTCGCCGAGGAGGCTGCGCACGGTGGGCTCGTCGTCGACGACGAGGTAGGTGCCGGGCGCGCCGCGCCGCGCGGCGGCGGCGGATTCGGCCGGCACCGGCACGGTGCCCGTGGCGGCGGCGGGCAGGTAGATGCGGAACGTCGTGCCCTCGCCGGGGCGGCTGCGCACGGTGAGCGCGCCGCGATGCGAACGCACAATGCCGAGCACGGCGGCGAGGCCGAGGCCGCGGCCGGTGAACTTCGTGGTGAAGAACGGATCGAAGATCCGCGCGCGCACCTCGGGGGTCATGCCGCCGCCGTTGTCGGAGACCTCGAGGCAGGCGTAGAGCCCGGAGGGCAGGTCGCCAGCGGGGAGCGCGTCGAGCAGCTCGCCGCGAACGAGTTCGACGCGCTGCGTCAGGAGCCGGATGCGCCCGCCCGTCTCGCCGAGGGCCTCGGAGGCGTTGAGGACGAGGTTCATCACGATCTGCTGCATCTGCGAGGGATCCGCCTCGACGGCGGGCAGGTCGCGGGCGAACTCGAACTCGAGCTTGCCGCGCGGGTGGAGCGAGAGCTCGAGCAGGTGCGTGGTGTCGCGCACGACCTGGTCGAGTTGCACGAGCTCGAGGGTGAAGGCGCCCTTGCCGGCGTAGGCGAGGAGCTGCCGGCAGAGGTCGGCGGCGCGGTTGGCGGCCGTCGTGATCTTCTCGATGCGGCCGAGCGTCTCCGGCTGCGAGCGGTCGTCGAGGCGCACGAGCGAGGCGTTGCCGAGGATGACGGTCAGCAGGTTGTTGAAATCGTGCGCGATGCCGCCGGCGAGGACGCCGAGGCTCTCGAGGCGCTGCGTCTCCTGCATGCGGCGGTGGAGCAGGGCGGATTCCTCCTCGGCGCGCTTGCGCGGCGTGATGTCGGTGTGCGTGCCGGTGATGCGGAGCGGCTCGCGGGTCGCGGGGTCGCGGGCGACGACCTTGCCGCGGTCGAGGATCCATTTCCATTCGCCGTTGCGCGCGCGCATGCGGAACTCGAGCTCGAAGCGGTCGTGCTCGCGCCAGATGCGGGTCTCGTCGCCGACGATCCGCGGCCGGTCCTCGGGATGGATGAGGTCGAGGAACCCTTCGCGCCCGGGCGGGATCTCCGCCGGCTCGTAGCCGAGCATGCTGAACCAGCGCGGGCTGCGCAGGACGTGGCCGGTGCGGATGTCCCAGTCCCAGAACCCGTCCTGCGAACCCTCGAGCACGAGGGAGAGGCGTTCCTCGCTTTCGCGCAGGGCGCGGGCGTGGCTGGACACGCGGGCGAGCATCCAGCGTTGCAGGGCGACGACGGCGACGATGAGCACCACGACGGCGCCGAGCGGCACGGCGTAGGGCCGCAGGTCGGCCCAGCGGAGCCGGCGCGGGCCGAGGCTGCCGACCCAGCGCTCGTAGATCTGGCTGTAGAGCCCCGAACGCTCGATCGCGAGAAGGCCCTCGTTGAGCTGGGCGAGGAGGGCGGTGTTCGCCGGGGCGACGGCGAAATGCTCGCGGTAGCTGAAGTCCGGGAATTCCAGCGGCGCCGCGACAATCTCTTTGAGCCGATGCTGGCTCGCGAGGTGCTTGGTCACGAGCTCGGTGGCGAAGACGGCATCGGCCTGGCCGTCGTTCACGGCGCGCACGCAGGCGAGCAGCGAGGGGAAAAACACGAACTCCACGCCCCAGTCTTTCTGGCGCAGGTATTCGTGGGCGCGCGATTGGGCGGGCACGGCGACCTTGAGCCCGCGCAGCTCCGCGAGCGACTCGATCGGCGGGTGGTCGCGGTGGTGGAACATCGCGCCGCGCAGGACCGCCGTCGTGCTGCTGAAGGCCATGGACTTGGCGCGTTCGGGCGTGTCGACGATGTTGCAGATGATGTCGATGTCGCCGGTGTGGTAGCGTTCGAGCAGCTCGGTCCACGGCAGGATGACGTAATCAATGTCGAGTTGCTGGTCCGCGGCTACTGCCTGGAGCAGTTCGACGGCGAAGCCCGCGGGCCGGCCCCGCTCGTCGGCGAAGGTGAACGGCGCCGCCTCGGCCTCGACGCCGGCGCGCCAGCGCGGCTTCGACCCGGCCGCCGGCGAGGGCGTTGCGGCCAAGCCCAGCACGACCAAGCCGAGCAGGAGCCGGCCGGGTCCGCGGAGATACTTGGTCGTGTTCACGTCGTGTTATCGGTCTACATCGGACACGAGCGCACGGGCCGGAGTGGCTCAAGCCACTTTCCGGCGAAATAAGCCCCGCTCAGCGGGCGAAGAAGGGATTATAGCGCCGTTCCTGCTGCAGGGTCGTCAACGGCCCGTGGCCGCAGGCGAGGACGGTGTCGGCCGGCAGGCGGAAGATTTTCTCCCGGTTGTTCCGCAACTGGTCGGCGTAATGCGTGCGGCTGCCGCCGACCGACCCGGCAAAGAGCGAATCGCCGACCACGGCCAGCGGCCAGGACAGCCCGGTGACGAAATACGTCGTCTGCCCGGGCGAATGCCCGGAAGTCAGCAAGGTCTTGATGGCGAGGGCGCCGAGGTGGAAATGCGCGTTCTCGGCAAAGGTCTGGGCGCCGGGGTGGTTGACCGGTTCGAGTTCGCTGGACCAAACGGCGGCGCCGGTCTCGCGGGCGAGACGGGGCAGGTCGGCGATGTGATCCTCGTGGGTGTGGGTGAGGAAAATGTAGCGCAGCGTCAGCTTCTCGGCTGCCAGCGTGTCGAGCATCCCGCTGCAATCGCCCCCGGTGTCGAAGGCCGCCGCGAGTTTCGCGCGGCTGTCCCAGACGAGGTAGCTGTTCACGCCCATGCCCTCATGCTCGGTGGGGAAGAGGGCGAAGCCGCGCGGGAAATCGGGCTGGGTCGGATACCATTCCTTGCGCGCGAGCGAGAGCAGGGCGGCGCCGTTGAGCTGGAGGGCGCGGGCCACGGCGCGCAGGGGGAATTCCCGGATCTCGCCGCGGAGCAGGGCGGCGAGTTCGGCCGGCGTGATGCCGGCGCGCGTGCAGAGGGAGGCCTCGTCGAGCCCGAGCCCGCCCATGGCCTTGCCCAGCACGTCGGTGAAATTGTCCTCAAGCAGGATGCGCGGCATGCGCCGACGCTTGCGCAAACGCCGCGGCCCGCAAGCGCGAAGGCCGCGCGCGGCCACGACGGCGGCCGAGGCCGGGGTTGACGGCCCGGTGCGGTCGGCGGCATGCTGCCGCCATGAGTCTGAAGCCCCTGTGTGTTGCCGCCGCCGTGTTGTTGTCCGGTGTCGCGCTGGATGCCGCCGAGCGCGTGAAGCTGACCGCCTACGAACGTTCGCAGGGCTGGCGTCTGCTCTTCGACGGCGTCGACGCCTCGGATTGGCGCGGCTACCGGACGGAGCGCCTGCCGGCCAACTGGCGCGTCGCGGACGGCTCGCTGCACGGGCGCGAGGGGGCCGCCGTGGTGAGCGCCGAGGAGTTCGCCGATTTCGAGCTCACGTTCGATTGGCGCGTCGAGGAGGGCGGGCGCGGCGAGGTGTTTTTCCGCGTGACGGAGGACGAGGCATCGCCGGACCAAAGCGGCCCGACCATGCTGCTGGCCGGCCACGGCGCCGCCTTGGCCGGGAACGGCTTCGGCCCGCCCGACCGGGCGCTGCCCCCGCAGTTCGGCGTGTGGTATCGCGGCAAGATCGTCGTCTTTGGCAACCAGGTGGAACACTGGCTCAACGGCGAGCGCGTGCACCGCTACCTGCTCGATACCGCCGACTGGCGGCAGGCGGTGGCGGCGAGCCGGTTCGCCGCCTACCGTGAATTCGGCCGCGCGCCCCGCGGCCGCGTGGCGTTGTCCGGCGACCGGATCGAATTTCGAAACATCAAGGTTCGCTCGCTCTGAGCGCCGCCGCGGACGGGCGCGTCCCGGAAGGCGCCACCGCTGCCGGCCCGCGCACCCGGGCCCAAGGTTCGACCGGGCGTATCATCGCGGCCGCACCGGCCCGATGGCGGGATGACGCGCCATAACTCCGGCGCGAGGCCCCCGGGAACATGACACTTATTAAGTGTCATTTGTGCGGGCGGGGAGGGAACGGGCGGCAGAGGCGCCGGCGGTGGCGGGTGGGGAAAACGAAACCGGCGGCGCCTTTTTGGGGCCGCCGCCGGTTGGACACACACACACACACTAGCAAAACACACCGTCGTTAATTACGGCGCAGTCACCTCGATGTTTAGCTTCTCGAGCGTGATGCCGAGCTGGCGGTCGTATTCGGCGAGGGCCCGGCGATGATCGGCCTCGGCGCGCGACTCGGCCACCTCGAGGCTGGCGAGGAGTTCCTGCTGTTGGACGACGAAGAAAGTGTTGCCGGTGCCGGCGCGGAGGCGCTTCTGCTCGGCCTCGAGGGCCTGCTCGCCGAGCTCGCGGGCGCGGCGGGTGGCCTCGACGCGCTTGCGTGTCGTCTCGATGTTGGCGGCGGCGTTGCCGACGGCGACGACGATGGCCTGCTCGAGCTGCTGGAGGTCGGTCTCGGCCTGGCGGAGGGCGTATTTGGCGGCGCGGTAACGGCCGCGCTCGGTGGTGTAGGTGAGCGGGATGGTGACCTGCACGCCGTAGCTGTAGGTGCGGTGGTCCTCGTTGCGGATGAGGCGCTGCGCGGTCTCGCGGTCGCGGTCGAGGCCGTTGTAGCCGTAGCTGCCGACGAGGTCGACGCGGGGCAGGAGCTGGTTGCGCGCGACGCGGAAGCCGATGTCGCCGCGCTTGAGCGCGAGCTTGGCCTGCTGGTAGTCGGGGCGCTTGGTGAGGGATTCCTGGAAATCGAGCGCGGCGTTGACGACGGTGACCGGCAGGGTGGTCATCGGCTCGATCTCGATGCGCCAATCGTGGAGGCGCATGCTGCGTTCGTCGGAGATGAGCGCCTTGAGCGCGTTCTCGGCCTCGCGCACGAGGCGCTCGGCGGAGAGGATGCCCTCCTCGCGGTTGGCGAGGCGGGCGCGGGCGGAGATGACGTCGAACTCGGACATCGAGCCGACGCGGAAGCGCTTTTCGTTTTCGTCGACCAGCTGGGCGGCCAACTCGCGCGAGCGGCGGGCGCTGCGGAGCGCGGCGTAGGCGAAGTTGACGTCGTAGTAGGCGTAGATGACGCGCGTGACGGTATCGATGACGGACTGGCGGAAGGCCCACTCCGAAATGGCGCGGTTCGTCATCGCGATGCGGAGCTGCGCGGTGGCGGGGCCGAAGCCGAAGCCGCGCAACAGCGGCTGGCGTGCGCTGACGCCGGCGAAGGTGTCGTAAGTGGAGACGAAGCCGTTGGTGGAGCCGCGGGTGTCGACCTGGTTGGCGCTGACGGAGTAGGTCATGCCCCAGGGAAGCAGGCCGCCGAGGGCGATCTCGTAGTTGTCGGTGCGGCTGGTCGTGAAATCCCGGATGCCGCCCGTGAAGGTCGTGCCGGGGTTCTCGTTTTCCGAATACGAGTAGGTGCCCGTGATCTGCGGATCGAAGGCGCCGAATTGCTCCAGCACGCGGGCCTTGGCGATGGAAACGTCGAAGGAGTCGGACTTGATGGTGAAATTCTTGGCCACCGCGCGCCGGATGGCGTCATCGAGTGTCACCTTCTCCGCGGCGCCGGCCGGGGCCGACTGGGCGGAGGCGGAGACGAGGCATCCGAGGGCAAGTGCTGAGGCGAAGAGGCGCCGGAAAGTGAACATGATGGGTCTGATTGAGCGCCGAGTTTTGCAACCGCCGTGCCAGCGACAGAGAACATTTCAAATCAAACACTATCAATGATTAGCGAATTCCCACTGCATGGCGCTCCAGCGGTCGCCGTTCAGGCGCGGGATTAAGCAATCCCGAAAATGGGAAGACCGGTCGGACGGGCGCCGCCTTCAGCGGACGCGGCGCAGGTCGAACTGGATGCTCCGCACGCTCCCGTCCTTGCCGGGACCCGAGAGGGTGATGGTGAGCCGGTCCGGCGCCGGGTGGGCGAACTCGAAGGTCTGCGGAAAGTCGTGGGCGGTGTTCTCGAACACCGCGCGGGCCCCGTCCGCGTTCGCCTCGAACCGGACCAAGGGGAAATCATGCTCGCTGCGTCGGCCGTTGGGGAACGGCCGGTAGATCACGCGGCCGTCCTTTTCGAAGAACAGCTCCAGCTCGAACGCCACGGCGCGCCCGTTGCGCACCTCCTTGCTCGCGCTGACGATGGCCCCGCCGTCGGGGCCGGTGTAATGCGCCTCGAAGGTCGCGCCGTTGGCCAGCGTGCCGCGCCAATGTCCGGCGAGCCAGGCGAGGTCGGCCAGCCGGGCGGCGGGAGCGTCGGTGGCCTCCGCGTGTGCCAGCGTGAAACCAAACGGCAGGACCAGAAAGCAGACGAGGCGGCGCCACATGGCGGCAAACTAGGTGCGCCCGCCCGCGCCTCAACCGCGAAGCGATGAAGCGTGACCAAGATCCGTTGAAACGACTCACTCCACCGGCTCGACCCGCGGCACCCGACCTCTCGTCCACGTGAGGCCCGGCATGGCCATCTATCGTGGGAGCGCGCGCTGCGGAATGCTCTCGTCGTCGTCGGCACGGTCGCCGGCACGCAAATCGCGCTTCCCCTCCGCGTCGCGGCCTGCACCATCCGCGGCATCACGACGATGAAGATCTACTTCATGGGCATCTGCGGAACGGCGATGGGCAACGCGGCGCTGTTGGCGCGCGCGGCGGGACACGAAGTCCTCGGGGCCGACGCGGGCGTCTATCCGCCGATGAGCACAGTGCTCGCCGCCGCCGGCATCGCGCTGCACGAAGGCTACGACGCCGCCCGACTCGCGCGGCTGGCGCCCGATCTCGTCGTCATCGGCAACGCCATGAGCCGTGGCAACCCCGAGGTCGAGTGGCTGCTCGACACCCGCGCCCTCGCGTTCACGTCGCTGCCGGCGCTGCTCGCGGACTTCGTGCTCAAGGGCCGCCGCAACATCGTCATCGCCGGCACACACGGGAAGACCACCACGACGGCACTGACGGCCTTCCTGCTGCGCGAGAACGGCCGCGACCCCGGCTTCCTCATCGGCGGCGTGCCGCAGGACCCGCCGGTCGGCAACCACCTCGGCGCCGCGGCCGACCCCTTTGTGATCGAGGGCGACGAATACGACAGCGCCTTCTTCGACAAGCGCAGCAAGTTCATCCACTACGCGCCGCACATCGCGGTGATGAACAACCTCGAGTTCGACCACGCCGACATCTTCCGCGACCTCGCCGACGTGCAACGGACCTTCGCGCACCTCGCGCGCATCGTCCCACGCAGCGGCTGGATCGTCCTCAACGGCGACGACGCCAACCTCCGCGCCCTCGGCACCTTCCCCTGGACGCGCACCGTGCGGGTCGGCACGGGCGAAGACTGCCAAGTCCGTATTACGGACTTTGCCGAAGGCGCGGATGGCGCGAGTTTCACGCTGACGTGGAACGGTGAGGTCTGGCACGAGGTGCGCTGGGCGCAGCCCGGGCTCTACAATGCGCGGAACGCCGCGATGGCGGCCACGGCCGCGGCGCTGGCGCTGGCGGGCGCGGAGGCGCCGGGTAGCGCGCCGGGCGCGACTCCTGCGCCGTTGCCGGGCAGGCCGGCGCTGCGCCTCGAGGCGCTGGGACGTTTCCGGGGCGTCAAGCGCCGGCAGGAGCTGCTGGTCGACACACCGCGGCTGAAGATCGTCGAGGATTTCGGTCACCACCCGACGGCGCTGGCGGAGACGCTGCGCTCGTTCCGCGCGCGCTTCCCGGGGCACCGCATCCACGCGGCCTTCGAGCCGCGGAGCAACACGTCGCGCCGGAAGGTGATGCAGGAGGCGTTCATGGAGGCGCTGGGGCTGGCGGACGCCGTCTATGTCGGCGCCGTGGCGCGCGCCAACCTGCTGAAGCCCGAGGAGCGCTTCGATATCGACGCCCTGATCGCCCACCTCGCAGCCCGGCAGGTGCCGGCGTGCACGGCGCCGACCAACGCGCAGTTGCTCGACGTGTTGCTCGATCGCGTGCGGCGCGGCGCCGGCGACGATCGGCCGCAACTCGTGGTGTTCTTCACCAACGGGGCCTTCGACGGCATCATCACGCAGGCCGTGGCGGCGCTGCGGTGAGGAGCGGAGGCGCACGGGCGCGACGGCGCGAAGGTGGCGCACGAGAATGATTTCGTAGCAGCGGTCGTAAGACCGCTGACGGTCGGCGAACAGCCGTCTGACGACGGCTGCTACGGCGGGGAGCGGTGTTTTTCGCGCCGGGCGTTCTGCTGCGCGGATTATTGGGGGCCGGTTGAACCCGGCCCTGCGTCGGCCCGCGTCCGGCTCATTCCTCGACCGCGACTTTCTTTGACCGGTAGTATTGGACGTCGAGCGGATCGTCGGTCGGGTAGAAGGCGATGACGTCCGAGAGCTCCATCAGGATCCACGGCGCGTTGGGGGAGGAGCCGTTCTTGGTGAAGACGATGTTGTCCGCGATGTAGATGCAGGAGTGCATGACGGAGTTGTCGCGCTTGGTCAGCATGACGACATCGCCGAACGTCGGGCGGCCGGAGAGCGGGTAGTAATCCTGGTTGAAGGTGGCGGTGACGACGTCGATGTCCTCCAGCCGCGGGTCGGGCTGGGTGTTGAAGAAGTTGAGCGTGGTCCAGTGACAATCGAGGAAGGTGCCGCGTCCCTTGTCGGCCGTCAGCGGGTAGGTGTAGAGGAGCGAGCGGGGGAGGCGGGGCAGCAGGTGGATGATGTCGATTGTGGTCGTGCCGTCGCGGCGGACGAGGGACTGCATCAGCGGCTTCACGTCGCGTCCGCGCTGGCCGCGGCTCCAGTAGCGGTCAAGGGCGTCGATGTCGGAGTCGGCGCGGATGCGGAGCTTGACCATGAGGGTCGATTTGCGGGCGAGAGTCTTGATCAGCTGCGTGCGCTCGAGCTGGCTGGGGAGGCGCGGCAGGATGAGGCTGAGATCGGAGAAGAGCAGCGAGGTGCCGCGGCGGTAGAGGAGGGGTTTGACGAGCGCGATGGTTTCGGGGCGGAGGTTGCTGTGGGCGAACCATTCGTCGGCGGCGTCGGCGCGGAAGCGGAACGGGTCGTTCTGCTCGGGGTTCTCCGGGTAGTCCGACAGGGTGGCGTAGATGCGGGCGCGGATTTCCGGCGCGAGACCGAGCACGAGTTCGTCGCTCGGGCGGACGCGGATGAGGTCGGGCAGAATTTCCCAGCGGGCGGGATCGGCGAGTTCGGCTTGTTGCGCGGGAGTCAGTGCCACCGTCCGCCACCAAGCGAGCAGGTCGTCACGCGTGTGGCCGGGGAAAGTCCAGACGATGGGCTTGCGGGCGGCGCCGGGCGGGGGAAGCAGGGACTCGGGCGGCTCGATCTCGATGCGGGTGAGGAGAAGATCGCCCCAGGGGCCGGGTTGCGCGGGCCGGGAGGAGGAGGGAGCCTCGCCCGACGACACGACCGCCGGTGCGGGGACGGCCGGAGTGGGCTGCGCGGACGGTTCGGCGGTGCGCTTTTGCCAAAGGAAGGCGCCCCACGGCGCGAGCAGCAGGACGACGAGGCCGAGCAGGCCGCGGCGCGACAAGATGATGGTGCTGCGGTGAGAATCAGGACCGGGGGCGGAGCACATCGGCGGGGAGAAAAACGCAGGGGCCGGCGGTTGGCAATCGGCGAGCGGCAGACAATCGGCCGGGGGTCAGTCGTGCCGTTTGGCCCGTGGCACGGTCGCGGGGGTGGCGCCGCCGAGCGCGGCGATGACCGCGTCGTTGGCCGCGATCTCGGCCGTCAGGTCGTCGATCTGCTGGCCGATGCGCAGCATCGTGTGCCGGAGGCGTTGGTAATCGTCGACGCCCGTGCTCGGCCGGAGGAGGAGCTGGTCATGCAGGAGGAGCAGCCGGCGCTGGTCGGCGCGCTCACGCTCGAGCCGGAGATTGGCGAACTGGTGGCCTTGGATGATGAACTGCCGGACGGTCACGCGGTGCACGTGGTCGCGCCACTTCGCCTGCTGCGCCTGCGGGTCGAGGCCCTGCCACTCGGTGACGACGAACCACTGCAGCTCCTTCTGCGCGCGGTCGAAGCGCTGGAGTTCGAGCGGGGAAAAGGCGCGCGCCTGATTGCGGTGCCAGATCGCGAGCGCGGTGGGCGACTCGGCGTCGATCTTCCGGTCGAGCGGGTCGGCCGGTCCGCACCCCGCGAGACCCAGTAAAAGGAGGCTCAGCGTGAGGGCGGCGCGCGGCATCACTGCGCCTGCTTGGCGACCTTGTAGACGACCGGTTCCTGGCCTTTCGGCAAGGCGAGCAGGTCGTAGTCGTGGAAGGAATTGATCGTCACGTCCACGAATTCGCCGACGGGAAGGCTCTTCGGCACATAGACGCGGCCGTCGATGTCGGGGGCGTCGGCTTCGCCGCGGGCGACGCCGGGTTCCTCGACGAGGACGCGCAGCTTGCGGCCGACGTAGGCCTTGGAGACTTCGCGGGCGATCTCCTGCTGGAGCGCCATGGTCTGGTGCCAGCGGGCTTCCTTCACCTTGGCGGGAATCTGTTCGGCCATCTTCGCGGCGCGCGTGCCTTCCTCCTGCGAGTAACGGAAGACGCCGAGGCGCTCGAACTTCGTCTCGCGGATGAACTGGCAGAGTTCGTCGACGTCCGCCTGCGTCTCGCCCGGGAAGCCCACGATGAAGGTCGTGCGGATGGCGATGCCGGGGATGCCGGCGCGGATGCGGCGGATGAGGTCGCGGATGTAGTCGCCGCTCGTCTCGCGCTGCATCAGGCCGAGCATGTGGTCGCTGATGTGCTGGAGCGGGATGTCGATGTAGCGGGCGACCTTCGGGCACTCGGCGATGGTCTTGATCAGCTCGTCGGACCAATGCGCGGGGTGCGTGTAGAGGAGGCGGATCCAGAAGTCGCCCTCGATGGCGTTGAGCTGGCGGAGAAGGGTGGTGAGCGCGGTGCCGCGCGAGGAATCGACCGGCGTGCGCGGGTTCGGGCGCTGTTCCCAGGTATCCATGCCGAAGAACGTCGTGTCCTGGGAGATGAGGTTGATCTCCTTCACGCCCTCCTTGACGAGCTGGCGCGCCTCGGCGACGACGCTCTCGACGGTGCGGCTGCGGTGGCGGCCGCGGATCTGCGGGATGATGCAGAAGGTGCAGGGGTGGTTGCAGCCCTCGGCGATCTTGACGTAGGCGAAATGCTTCGGCGTGAGCCGGAATCGCGGCGTGTCGTAATCGGGGATCCAGGTCGAGCGGCCCTCGATGAAGTTGGCGGGGGCGTCCTTCTTGCCGCGTTCCTTGGCGTAGATCTCCTCGATGATCGGCGCGACCTTCGTGACCTGGTCGAGGCCGATGAAGGCGTCGACCTCGGGCATGGCGTTGGGGAGGTCCTTGGAGAAGCGCTGCGACATGCAGCCGGCGACGATGAGCTTCTGCTCCTTGCGGCGCTTGCGCATGCCGCGGTTCTGGTGGACCTCGAGGATGTGACCGATGGATTCCTCCTTCGAGGAATCGATGAACGAGCAGGTGTTGACGATCACGACGTCGGCCTTCTCGGCCTCGGGAATGACCTGCATGCCGGCCTGGTGCAGATGGCCGACCATGATCTCGCTATCGACGAGATTCTTCGCGCAACCGAGGGAGATGAGGCTGACCTTGAGCGACATAAACGAAATGCGCCCGCGACTGCGGGCGCGAAAGAGTGGGGGCGTGGGACGCCGCGCTTACTTCTTCTTCGCCTTGGCCTTGGAGGCGGCGTTCTTGCGCTTCATGTAAGCGAGGCGGCGTTTCTTTTTGATGACCTTGTTGTATTGTTTGCCCATGGTGTTGGTAAGTGAGTGAGCGGGGAATCGTCCGCATCGGCCGGCGGGAGTCAAGCCCGGCGGCGCCGGTCAATAACGGGCGAGGGTGGGGTCGATCTCGCCGGCCCAGGCGTCGATGCCGCCGGCGACGTTGGTGACGCGGTCGAGGCCTTGGGCGCGGAGGAACTGGGTCACCCGGCCGCTCCGACCGCCGTGGTGGCAGAGGATGAGCAGGTGGGCGTCGGGCAGCTCGCCCAGCCGGGCCGGGATCTCGCGCATCGGGATGTGCACGCTGCCTTTGACTTGGCAAAGGGCGACCTCGTCGGGTTCGCGCACGTCGATCAGGACGGCGCCCTCGCGGAGGAGAGCGGCGGCGGCGGTGACATCGATTTCGAGGGGGGCGGACATGGTGGAGACGCGGAAAGTGGGGCGCGCGGCGGCAAAGGCAAATCCGAGTTCGCCGTTGACCCACCCCGGGGCGGGCGAATCGTTGCGCGCATGTCCGATCGTTTCGTCGTCATCATGGCCGGCGGCAAGGGCGAGCGTTTCTGGCCCGCCAGCCGCTCCGCCACGCCCAAGCACCTGTTGCCCATCGTGGGCGAGACCCCGATGCTCACGCAGACCGTCGAGCGCGTCGCCGGGGTCGTGCCGCGGGAAAACATCTTCGTCATCACGACGCAGGCCCAGCTCGCCGGCGTGCGCGCCGCCTGCCCGATGCTGCCCGCGGCCAACCTCGTCGCCGAACCGATGGGTCGCGACACCGCCGCCGCGGCCGGCTTGGCCATGCTGCTTGTCAAGCAGCGCAACCCGCGCGCCGCGCTCGCGATGCTGCCGGCCGACCACGTCATCCACGACCTCGCGTCCTACGCCGCCCACCTTGAGGCGGCCTTCGTCGCCGCCGAGTCCGCCGACGTGCTCGTGACGCTCGGCATCAAGCCCACGGAACCCGCCACGGGCTTCGGCTACATCGAACAGGCCGGGCCGTGGAAAACCCTCGGCGGACGCGACGTGTTGGCGGTGAAACGTTTCGTGGAAAAACCCGACCTCGCCACGGCGCAGGAGTATGTCGCCTCGGGCAATTATTTCTGGAACGCCGGCATGTTCGTCTGGCGCGTGCCGGTGGTCGAGGCGGCGTTCCGCGCGCACGCCCCGGATTTGCACGCCGGGCTCGCCGCGATCGAGGCGGCGGCGGCGCGGACGAATTGGGCCGACGCACTCGCGGCCGGTTATCCGACGCTGAAGAAGATCTCCGTGGACTACGCGTTGATGGAGAAATCCACCAATGTTGTCGTCGTGCCTGCGACCTTCGATTGGGACGACGTCGGCGCCTGGCCGGCGGTGGCGAACCATTTTCCGAAGGACGCCGCCGGCAACGTCCTCCGCGGCCTCGCCCTCGTCGAGGGCGGCGCGAACAACATCGTCGTGTCCACCGACGGACACCTCACGGCCGTCGTCGGCGCTAGTGACCTCGTCGTCGTGCACACCGCCGACGCCACGCTCGTGTGCCCGAAGGACAAGGCGCAGGAGATCAAGGCGCTGCTCAAGCGTCTCGAAGCCGGCGCGGAGACGAAACGATTCCTGTGAGATCGCAGGACGAGCATCGTTCCGCAGTTGTAGGGCGGGGTCTCCCGACCCCGCCGCGATTCACCAAATCGCGCACGCTCCGGCGGGGTCGGGAGACCCCGCCCTACAGTTACTGGCTCCGCGACTCGCAAGATACACCGACCGCATGACACGTTACCTCGGCATCGATTACGGCACGAAGCGCATCGGCCTCGCCTCCGGTGACGAGGTCGGCGTGGCGACGCCGTTGCCGGCTGTGCTCGAGGCGACCGGCGAAGCGCGCTGGACCAAGCTCGGCGAAGTCATCCGCGCCCGGCGCGCGACCGACTTGGTCGTGGGCTATCCTTTCAACATGGACGGCACGACCGGCTTCAAGGCCAAGGAAGTCGACGCCTTCGTCGCGGAGCTCAAGACGCGCTTCGGTCTGCCGGTGCACCTCGTCGACGAGACGCTGACCAGTTACGCCGCCGAGTCGTCGATCAAGAAGAAGGACCGCCGCACCGTGCGCGACAGCGGCCTGATCGATTCCCGTGCGGCGACGATCATCCTGCAGGATTTCCTCGACCAGAAACTCCCGCCGCAGAGCCCGGAGGGATTTAACCACTGATCCGCACTAATCTGACACTAATCCCCATCTGAATTAGTGCCTCATAAGTGTCGATTAGTGGTTAACTATCTGGCGAGGCCGCTGCGAAATTCTATCTGTGAAACTAGTGGTCAACTCAGCCCAACGTTGGAAGTGCGTCGTCGCCTACGACGGCACGGAATTTGACGGCTGGCAGAGCCAGCCCGGCGGCAACGCGATCCAGGACGTGATCGAGCGCCGGCTCGCCGTCGTGTTGAAGTCGACGGTGCGCATCCACGGCAGCGGCCGCACCGACGCCGGCGTGCACGCGCTCGGGCAGGTGTTTCATTTCGACGCGGCGTGGACGCACGGCGCCGACAAGCTCCGCGCGGCGCTGCAATCGGGTCTGCCGGCGTCGATCCAACTGAAGTCGCTGCGGCGCGCGCCGGCGGACTTCCACGCGCGTTTTTCCGCGACGGGGAAGATTTATCACTATGAAATCTTTCTCGGTGAAGCGGATCCCTTCGTGACGCGTTACTGCCTGTCGCAGTCGCGTCCGCTCGACTGGGCGGCGATCGAGGCCGCCGCGGCGCTGCTGCGCGGCCGGCACGACTTCAAGGCCTTATCCGCCGAGGGCGGCACCGAGCGCGAGTCGACCGTGCGCGACCTGCGCCGGCTCGAGATCCGACGGCGCGGCAAGCGTGTGCGCCTGACCTTCGAGGCGGACGGATTTCTCTACAAGATGGTTCGCAGCCTCACCGGCACGCTGCTGAATGTCGGCCTCGGCAAGCTCGCGCCGCGCGACGTCGCCGCCCTCCTAAAATCCGCGCGCCGCACGCCGCAGGTGCAGACCGCCCCGCCGCACGGCCTCGTGCTGGTGAAAGTCATCTATCGGAAGTAGGGCGGCTTCAGCCGGCCGAGGGGGGCGATGCGCGCAACGCGTCCGAGCGAGAACGCGTTGCGGTCAACGCGTTCCACCTGTTTCGGAGGCATCGGGGCAGGGAAATAGCTCCCGAGCCCGGACAACCTAATCGCAGGCGGTTTCCGGGCGCGCGGCGGCCGCGTCCGTCCGGCAGAATCGCGTCGCCGCCCCCGCTTCCGATGCCGCCCGATTCGCACCCGCTACTTGCCTCACCGCCCGGCCCGGCCGCGCCCCGGTGGCGGCGCCTCGCCCGCGCCGCGCTCGACGTCGTCTTTCCGCGGAGCTGCGTGCATTGCGGCGGGGCGGTGGAGGAGGGCGGGTTGCGGCACGTGTGCACGCCTTGCGTCGAGCAACACCTGCATCTCGTGTCGGCGCCGCATTGCACGACCTGCGGGCACCCGTTCTATGGCGAACTGGTGGAGAACCGCGGCTGCGAGCACTGCGAGGCGCTGGTGCCGTGCTTCGACCAGGGCAAGACCGCAGTGCTGCTCAAGGGCGCGGGCCGCGCGCTGGTCCACACGTTGAAATACCACCACGGCCTGCATGTGCTCGATGACGTGCGCGCCATCATGCGGGCCGCGCCCGGCTACGCCGACTATGTGCGCGGCAAGGTGCTGGTGCCCGTGCCGCTGCACCCGCGCAAGCTGCGCGAACGCGGCTATAACCAGAGCCGCTGGCTGGCGCGTTGCGCGGCCGATGCGGCCGGCGGCGACACGACGGTGGCCGACCTGCTCGTGCGCCGGATCGACACGGTTTCGCAAACGAATTTCGACCGCGCCACGCGCCAGGCGAACCTCAAAAATGCCTTTGCCTTGGCTCCCGGCGCAGTCATACATCGCGCGCTTCCTTACCTGCTCATCGATGACGTTTTCACCACGGGCTCCACGCTCAATGCCTGCGCCGCCGTCCTGCGCGACGCGGGTGCGTTGAACCTCGAAGTCGTCACTTTTGGTCACGGTTAACCTATTCACATGACGCATTTTCCGAAGCCCAAGCTCGCGACGCCGAAGAAGAAAAAGAACATCCCGGAGGGTCTGTGGACGAAGTGCCCGGTCTCCGGCGAGATCATCTTCAACAAGGACCTCGAGGCCAACCTCATGGTCGTGCCGAAAAGCGGCTACCATTTCCCGATCGGTTCGCGCGCCCGCATCGCCGGCCTGGTCGATGAGGGCACGTTCAAGGAATACGACGCCGGCGTGAAGTCGGCCGACCCGCTCAAGTTCGTCGACTCCGCCGCCTACCCGGACCGCCTCAAGAAATACGAGAAGGAGAGCGGCCTCCCCGAAGCCGTCATCTGCGGCACCGGGCAGATCCACGGGATCAAGGTCTCGCTCGCGGTGATGGATTTCCGCTTCTGCGGCGGCGCGATGGGCGCGGCCGTCGGCGAGAAGATCACCCGCGCCATCGAGCGCGCGCTGAAGGAAAAGTGCCCCTGCCTCATCGTCAGCTCCTCCGGCGGCGCGCGCATGCAGGAAGGCATCTTCAGCCTCATGCAGATGGCGAAGACCAGCGCCGCCCTCGGCCGCCTGGCCGACGCCAAGCTGCCGTTCATCTCCATCCTCACGCATCCGACCACCGGCGGCGTCACGGCCAGCTTCGCCACGCTCGGCGACCTCATCATCGCCGAGCCCGGCGCCCTCATCGGCTTTGCCGGCGCGCGCGTGATCAAGGAAACGACCAAGCAGACGCTGCCTGCCGGGTTCCAGACCGCGGAGTTTCTCCTCAAGCACGGCCTGATCGACCAGATCGTGCCTCGCCCGGAGATGCGCGACCGCCTGCGCGACTTCCTGCTCGCGCTGCACGTGAAGAAGAAGCCGCGCGCCAACGGCGCGAAGGCTCCCGCGGCCGCGGCGACGGCCGGTTGATCCGAGTGACCGCACCGGCGCGCTTCGCCGATTATCCGGCGGCCACCGAATACCTCTTCGCGCTCAAGAGCGCGGGGGTGAAGTTCGGCATCGACCGCATGCAGCGGCTCGCCGCCTCGCTCGGCCATCCCGAGCGGAGCTACCCGGTCGTCCACATCGCCGGCACCAACGGCAAGGGCTCCGTCTCCGCCATGGTCGAGCGCATCCTGCGCGAAGCCGGTTGCCGCACCGGCCTCTACACCTCGCCGCACCTCGTGAAGCTCGGCGAACGCGTGCAGGTCGACCGCCACCTGTTGCGCGAGGACGAGATTCTCGCCTACGTCAACGAGCTCATGCCCCACGCCGCGCGCATCGGCGCCGCCGATCCGGACGAGCACCCGAGCTTCTTCGAGTTCATGACGGCGATGGCGTTCCTGCAATTCGCCCGCCAGCGTGTCGACGCCGCCGTGATCGAGGTCGGCCTCGGCGGCCGCCTCGACGCGACGAACGTCGTGCAACCCGAGGTGACGGTCATCACCTCGATCGGGTTCGACCACATGGAGCAGCTCGGCAACACGATCCCGCAGATCGCCGCCGAGAAGGCCGGCATCGTCAAACCCGGCCGTCCCCTCGTGCTCGGTCGCGTGCCGCCGGAAGCCGAGCAGGTGATCCGGCGCATCGCGGACGAGCGCGGCGCCCCGGTGCACAGCGTGCGCGAGATCTTCGGCGAAGCGCTGGCCGGCTACCCGGAGACGAGTCTCGAGGGCGACTACCAGCGCTGGAACGCCGCCGCGGCGACGGTTGCCGCCCGCCTGCTGCGCGGGCGCTTTCCGCGCCTCGACGACGCGCTGATCGCGCGCGCTCTGCGCGACGTGCATTGGACCGGCCGCTGGCAGCGCACCCGCCTCGGCGACCGCACCTTGATCCTCGATGCCTCGCACAACCCCGAGGGTGCGCAGGTGCTCGAGCAGAACCTGCGGCGCCTGATCGGCGAGACCGGCCGCAAGCCCGTCGTCGTGACCGGCGTGCTCGGCGAATTCCGGGCCCGCGCGATGCTGGAGGTGGTCTGCCGCCACGCCCGCGAGATCCACCTCGTGCCGCCGCACCAGGCGCGCGCCTGCAGCTACGAGGAGCTGGAGGCCCTGGCCGCCCCGGAGCAGCGGGGCCTGTTGCGCCGCGCCACGCTCGAGGGCGTCTTTCCGGACGCGCATACCTGCGCGGTGGGCGGCCCCGACGACATCGTGGTCGTGACGGGATCGATTTATTTATTGGGCGAGGTCCTCGCGCGCATCCAGCCGCAGCGCGGTGCGGGCGAGGGGGATTTGCAGGATTTTTGAGAAATATAGTCGCGGGAGTCGGTCTGAATATAGTTCCTCACCGCCTGAAACGGCGCTTGCTCCGTCCGGACCCTTGGCTAAAGTTGCCGCACCATGGTCACCGATAAATTGCAAAAGCTGCGCGAATATCAGCGCCAGATGGCGAAGCTCGAGAAAGAGCTCGCCCGTTACAATAACAAGCTCTTGGCGCTTCCGGCCAAGCATGGCTTCAAGTCGATGGACGCGTTCATCGACGCGCTGCGGGCCGCCAAGGGCGGCGGCGCGAAGCTCCCGAAGGCCATCGCGGGCAAGGCGGGCGGCCGCAAGCCGCGCGCGAAGATCACCCCGGAGACCAAGCAAAAGGTCAAGGCGATGGTCGGCGACGGCAAGACCGGCTCCCAGATCGCCAAGGCGCTCAACATCTCCCTCCCCAGCGTCCAGAACATCAAGAAGGAGCTGGGGCTGGTGAAGAAGCGCGGCTGACCGCGTTCTCCTCCCCTTTCCAAGCGACGCCGGGCGGGCCAGCCCGGCGTTTTTGTTTTCACGGTCGGCGATGGGATTAACTTAGCGTGGCTGTAGGAGCGGCTTTATGCCGCCATAAAAATGTGCGCCGCGCTTGAACGTCAGATCGGGGCGTAAAGCCCCTCCTACAGTTCTCCCTATCGTGGGGCCGGATTTATTCGGACAGCCTGCCACCGTCAATTCACTGCTCAGCGCAGGGCCAGCAGGTCGCGCGTGGCGGGCACGTCCTTGATGATCTGCGAGGGCTGCGGGCCGACGCCGAGGTAGCGGAGATTGGGCAGTTCGGCCGGCAACGCGTCGCCGTAGGCCACCGCGATCAGGCTGCGCACCATGGCGGCCGTGTAGAGCTGGGCCGCGCGCGGGAGATCGCCGAAGCGGCGCACGCCGCTGATGTCCTCAGTCCAGCCGGCGTGGCGCGAATACACGGGGCGCAACGTCCGGCGCAACGCCTCGTTGCGCGGCACGTGGCCGTAGCGGCGGCCGGCGGCGTCCTCGTAGGCGGTGCAGATGAGCAGCTCGTCCGCGCCGGTGAGGGCGTCGATTTTGTTGATCATCAGATCCTGGTAGCCGCCGTAGCGGAGCGCGTCGCCCTTTTCCACGGCGTCATACCAGCCGACCATGCGCTGGCGGCCGGTGACGGTGCCGAATTCGATTTGCTTCAGCTTCCGGCAGATCGGCAGGGCATCGTCCATCTGCGTGAGGAAGGTGTGCGTGCCGACCTTGGTGTCGTAGGCCTTGGCCACGGCGAAGGTGTGGATCGGCTGCACGGGGATGCCCGCGCTCTCGAAAAACTCCGGCGTGAAGGTGTGCGAGGCGGTGACGTTGGGCGAAAAGCCGTGGCGCTTGTCGAGCCAGTAGGCCTGGCCGAATTCGCCGACGATCGAGCGGCCGGCGGCGAGCTCGCGCAGCACGAGCTCGCGCACCTCGCCGATGTTGCGGCGGAGCTGCTGGCCGGCCTCCCAGTAGAGGCGCGTCAGCTCCGCGACGTTGAGCGTGAACGCCTCCGCGCCGCGCAGGCGCGTGAAATCGAAATCCTCCTTGGCGAAGACGCCCATCTCGACCGCCTCGGCATTGGCCTTCAGTTCGGCGGCGGAGAGTTTTTCGAAGAACGCCTCCCACGCCGCGGGTGTGACGCGGCAGACGTGCTGGATCGTGCGCAGCGCGCGGTCGGCGCGGGCGGCGAGCTTGCGGGCGAAGAAATTCGGTCCGCCGAGGAAATCCGCGAACGTGATCTGCCACTGCCCGGTCTCGTCCTGGTAGGCCGGCGTGATGCCGCGGCCGGTGGAGCCGCGCGGCTCCTCCTGCAGGACGTTGACGCGGTAATCCTCCCACGCGAGGTCGAGCAGCCGGTGCGAAAGGTCGGAGACCATGGCGCGCTCGTCGACGACGAGGCGGTCGAAGATCGCGTAGCCCTTTTTCTCCAGCGGGCGCGCCTCCCAGAGGATCTTGCGCGGGTCGGCGACGACGCCGGCGCCGATGGCGAGGTGCGCGACGCTCTTTTCGACGACGCCGGCGGGGAGGAGGTTGAGCTTGATGCCGCCGGCGGTGTGGCCGGAGTTCGAGCCGCCGTTGACCTTGAACACGACGGAGACCGCGCGCGGCGTGTCCTGCAGTTCGTGGACGACCTCGGGGATGAGGCGGCCCTTGCCTTCGTCACCGAAGGAAATGCCGACGTCGGCGATCAACTGGCTGCGGAAGGGCGAGAGCGACATGCGGAGAAGGCAGCCAGAGCAAGTTACCCCGATTGCCGAACAGCTCAAACGCGACTCCGCGCACAGCGGCAAGGCCAAACGCGGTGATGACGGAGCGGCGGACGGCGAAAATTCGCGCAGCGGTCGACGATGCCGTGGCTGGGGAGTAGGGCCGGTCTGTGACCGGCCGGTTGCGCGCAAACAAAGCAGGCCAGTCACAGACTGGCCCTACTCGCGCGCGCGAAGAATCAGGCGCTGCTTGAGTGGACTCGCTCAGCCCTTGCGCGTGGCGACTTCGATGACGTCGTGCGGGGCGGCTTCCTTCTGGCCGGCGGGCGTCACGCGAACGTAGCGCGCTTTGGCCTTCAGGTCGGGGAGCGTCTTCGCGCCGAGGTAACCCATGCCGGATTGCACGCCGCCGATGAGCGAGCCGAGCACGTCGTCGACGGAGCCGGAAACTTCCTTGAGCGCCTCGATGCCTTCGGCGGCGGCCTTGCGCGTGGCGTCACTCTTGTCGTGACCGTAGCGCGCGGCGGAGCCGGCCTTCATCGCGGCGTGGCTGCCCATGCCGCGGTATTGTTTGTAGAGCTTGCCGGAGATTTCCATGATCTCGCCCGGCGCCTCGCGGCAGCCGGCGAGCAGACCGCCGAGGATGACCGCGTCGGCGAGCGTGAGCGCCTTCACGATGTCGCCGGACTTGGTGATGCCACCGTCGGCGATGAGGCGCACGCCCTTCTTCGCGGCGCCGAGGCCGGCGACGTAGAGCGCGGTGAGCTGCGGAATGCCGACGCCCGCGACGATGCGCGTCGTGCAGATGGAGCCGGGCCCCTGGCCGACCTTGATGGCGTTGGCGCCGCAGTCGGCGAGGAACTCGACGCCGGCCGCGCTGGTGACGTTGCCGGCGATGATGGGCAGGGAAGGGAAGGCGCCGCGGACGAGGCGCACCATGTCGCCGACGCCGGCGGTGTGGCCGTGCGCGGTGGAGACGGCGACGCAGTCGACGGCCTCGTCGACGAGGGCGCCGACGTGCGCGAGGATCTTGTCGCGGTCGAGCTCGCCGTTGGCCTTGCGGACGGGCGAGAGCGCGGCGCCGACGACGAGGCGGAACTGCGAGTCGCGCGCGGGCTTGCGGCGGGACTTGGCCTCGGAGGTGATGCGTTCGACGTCGGAGCTGGTGACGAGGCCGCGCAGGCGGTCCTGCGAGTCGACGACGAGGATCTTGTGGATGCCGACGTTGTCGGTGAAGAACCGGTCGGCCTCCTTGATCGGGTCGGCACCGAGGGTCTTCTCGGTCACGGTGACGAGCTGCTTGCGCGGTGTCATCACGTCGCCGACCTTGCGGGACTTGTAGCGCTCCTTGACGAGATTGCCGGAGAGGAGGCCCATGAGCTTGCCGGCCTCGTCGACGACGGGGAAGGTGCGGAAGTCGAAGCGCCGCTGCTCGATCATCGAGAGGACTTCGGCGATGGTGGCCTCGGGCGCGACCGTGATGGGGTCCTGGATGAGACCGTGGATGTGGCGTTTCACGCGGGCGACCTCCTTGAGCTGGTCGCGGGCGGGCAGGTTGTAGTGGATGAGGCCGAGGCCGCCGTTGAGCGCCATGGCGATGGCCATGCGCGATTCGGTGACCGTGTCCATGTCCGACGAAATGATCGGAATCTGCAGCCGGAGGCCCTCGGCGAGCGAGGTGGCGAGGTCGGCGTCCTTGGGCAGGATCTCGCTGTAAAGCGTGGCGAGGGAGACGTCGTCGTAGGTCAGGGCGCTCGGCGCGTGCGTGGAGAAAAAGCGCTCGGCGGGGAGATAAAATTCGGACTCGGCGGCAACAGGCGTGCTCATGGTGTTGCCACGAGCGAAATATTTCCGGCGGCGGAAACCTCAACGATAATTTGCCAAGGCCGACGCGCCCAGTAGTGCTGGTGCAATGCGCTATCGGTTCAGCTTCAGGGTGTGGCGGAAGGAGATGCGCGTGCCACTGCGCACGGCGCACGGCCCCTGGGGCGAGCGCGAGGGAATTTTCGTGCGGCTCGAGGCGGAGGACGGGCGCGTCGGTTACGGCGAGATCGCGCCGATCCCCTGGTTCGGCTCGGAGACGATCGCCGAGGCGGAGGCGGTCTGCCGCGCGCTCGGCGCGGCGGTGGATGATCGCGTCCTCGACGCGGTGGCGACGCGATTCGGCTGCGTGCGCTTCGCGTTGGCGGCGGCGCGCGCGGAGCCGGCGACGCCCGACGCGAAAGTGCGCCTGCCGGTGGCCGCCCTGTTGCCGGCCGGGCGCGCGGCGCTGGCGGCCCTGCCGGACCGGCTCGCGGCGGGATTTCTCTGCCTCAAGTGGAAGGTCGGCGTCGAACGACCGGAGGACGAACTCGCGGTGCTCGACGACCTGCTCGCGCAATTGCCCGTCTACGTGCGGCTGCGGCTCGATGCGAACGGCGCGTGGGACCGCCGCACGGCCGAGCGGTGGCTGGCGGCGTGCGCGGAGCGCCCGGTCGAATTCATCGAGCAACCCGCCGCGCCGGAGGCTCCGGACCTTTTGCTCGGGTTGGCGGCGGACTATCCGGTGACGCTCGCCCTCGACGAATCGGTGGCGTCGCTCGCGTCGGCGCGGGAGTGGCAGGCGCGCGGCTGGCCGGGCGCGTTCGTGCTGAAGCCCGCGCTGGCCGGTCCGCTGCCGGAGCTGGTGGCCTGGGCGCAGGCGACGCGGCCGGATCTCGTGATTTCGAGCGCAATCGAGACGGCGTTGGGGCGCGCGCAATTCCTGCGCACCGTGCTGGCGCAGGGGCTGACCAAACGCGCGCTCGGCGTCGGCGTCGGCCCGGTGTTCGGCGATCGCCGGTGGGACGGGCCGGTCACCGGAGCATTGCTTGAGGCCGGATGGTGTGACAGTGTTTCGCCGGAGGATTTATGGAACGCCACGAGCTAGCCCGGCGACTGGGAGCAACGACAACGCACCGCGCGACGCGCACGGTCATCGCGGAGCCGAACCCCGAGGAATTCATCGCGCAGTTCGCCGCGGCGCTCGCGGGCGACGGCGACATTTTTCTCGCCAACCCGCATTGGGGCGCCAACGAGCGCGGCCAGGCGGCGGCGCTGATCGAGGCCGCGGTGGCGCACGATCCCGTGCAGCCGGGGCGCGGGTGGCTGATGATCCCGACGGGGGGCACGTCGGGGTTCGTGAAGTTCGCCCGTCACGACAGCTTCACGCTCGCGGCGGCCGCGCAGGGTTTTGCGCGGCATTTCGGCCTCGCGCGCGTGAACGCCGCCGGTGGCCTCCCGCTGCACCACGTCGGCGGGCTCGTCGCGTGGCTGCGCACGGTGCTGACGGGCGGGACTTATCTGCCGGCGAACTGGAAGGAAATCGAGGCGGGCCTGCGCCCGGACTTGCCGGCGCGGGCCGACGGCTGGGTCATTTCGCTCGTGCCGACGCAGCTCGAGCGGTTGCTGCGCGACGCGGCGGCGGCGGACTGGCTGCGTCAGTTCCGTCTGGTCATCCTCGGCGGCGCACCGGCGTGGCCGGCCCTGCTCGACCAAGCGGCGGCGGAGCGAATCCGGATTTCGCTCAGTTACGGCATGACGGAAACGGCCGCGATGGTCACCGCGTTGCGGCCGGAGGAATTTCTCGCCGGCCGGCGCACCTCCGGCCCGGCGTTGCCGCACGTGCGGGTGGCCGTGAATGCCGAGGGTGCCATCACGGTGGCGGGCGAATCGGTTTTTCGCGGATACTATCCGCATTGGCGCTCCCCGGCGGAGGCGTTCGTCACCGCCGATGCCGGCCACCTCGATGCGGAGGGGCACCTCCACGTGACCGGTCGGCGCGACGCGGCCATCATCACGGGAGGCGAAAAGGTCCATCCTGCGGATGTCGAGGCGGTGTTGCAGCGGGCGACCGGCGTCGCGCAGGTCGCCGTCGTCGGCATGCCTGATGCCGAGTGGGGTCAGCGCGTCGTGGCGCTTTATCCCGCGGAAAGCGGGTTCTCCGAGCGCCGCGCGCGCGAGGCGGCCGAGCGGGAACTCTCGCCGCACCAGCGGCCGAAGAACTATCTCGCGCTGGCGCGCTGGCCGGTGAGCGAGCTCGGCAAGCTGAACCGCGTGCAACTGACCGAGGCGGCGGCAGAGTGGCGCGCCCGCGGTCGTCCGTAATCATGCCCATGAACAAGGCCGAGATCGCGGCGGTGTTGAACGACATCGCGACCCTGCTCGAACTGAAGGGCGAGAATCCCTTCAAGGTGCGTGCCTACGGCACTGGGGCGCGGCTGATCGAGGCGCTCAGCGAGGAGGAGATCGACGCGCGGGTGCAGGCCGGCACGCTCGAGGAGGTCAAGGGCATCGGCGAGGCGCTGGCGCAGAAGATCGGCGAGCTGCGCACGACCGGGAAGCTCGGTTTCCACGAGAAGCTCAAGGCCTCGTTGCCGCCCGGACTGGTGGAGATGCTGCAGATTCCCGGCGTCGGCCCGAAGAAGATCAAGGTCCTGCACGAGAAGCTCGGCATCGACTCCATCGCCAAGCTGGAAGCAGCCTGCCGCGCCGGAACGGTGGCGGAGCTGGCCGGCTTCGGCGAGAAGACGCAGGTGAAGATCCTCGAGGGCATCGCCAACCGCGCCGCCTACGGGCGGCGTCACCTCTGGTTCGAGGCTTGGGAAGTCGCCGAGCCGATTCTCGCCGGGCTGCGGAAGCTGCCGCAGGTGAAGCAGGCCGAGCACGCGGGCAGCCTGCGGCGCCGGTTGGAGACGGTGGGCGATCTGGATTTTCTCGTCGCGACCGACGAACCGCAGCCGGTCGTCGACTGGTTTGTGCGCTGGCCGGGCGTGAAGGAGGTCACGGCGCACGGCGAGACCAAGGCCAGCGTGCGGCTGGAATCCGGCATCCAGGCCGACCTGCGGCTGGTGCCGCCGGAACAGTTCGTGTTCGCGCTGCATCATTTCACCGGCTCGAAGGATCACAACGTCCAGATGCGCGGCCGCGCCCTCGAGCGCGGCTTGAGCATGAGCGAGTGGGGTCTGGTCCCGGCGGAAGGCGAGGGCACCGCCAAGGAGAAGGCCGAGAAACTCGGCCGCCAGACGACGATCCGCACCGAGGAGCAGCTGTTCCGCGCGCTCGGTCTCGCGTTCATCCCGCCGGAGTTGCGCGAGGGCCTGGGCGAGATCGAGGCCGCGGAGCGCGGACCGCTGCCTCGCTTGATTGAAGAAACCGACATCCGCGGCGTCTTCCACAACCACACCACCGAGTCCGACGGCCACAACACGCTCGAGGAGATGGTGCGCGCGGCGGAGGCGCTCGGCCTCGACTACCTCGGCATCGCCGACCACTCGAAATCCAGCGTGCAGGCGCGCGGGCTCGACGAGGCGCGGCTCGCCGCGCAGGTCGAGGCGATCCGGCAGCTCAACGCGTCGGGGAAATTCAGGACGCACGTCTTCGCCGGCACCGAATGCGACATCCTGCCCGACGGCCGGCTCGACTTCGCGCCCGAGGTGCTGGCGCAGCTCGACTACGTCGTCGTCGCGGTGCACTCGGCATTCAGGCAGAGCCGCGAGGACATGACGGCGCGCATCGTCCGCGCGATCGAGCAACCGCACGTGACGATGCTCGCGCACCCGACCGGGCGCCTGCTGCTTGAGCGGCCCGGCTACGACGTCGACCTCGACCGCGTGATCGACGCCGCGATCGCGCACGGCGTGATCATCGAGCTCAACGCCAGTCCCTGGCGGCTCGACCTCGACTGGCGCCAGTGGCGCCGCGCCGCCGAGCGCGGCCTGTTGTGCAGCATCAATCCCGACGCGCACACGACGGCGCAGCTCGCGCATTTCCGGGCGGGCGTGGCCGCGGCGCGCAAGGGCTGGCTGCAGAAGGAGCATGTCCTCACCACGCGGCCGCTCGCCGAGGTGAAGCGCTACCTCGCGGCGCGCCGCGCCCGCTGAGCCGGCGCGCGGCCTCGCCGTCCTTGACGCCTCCCGGTTTCGGCGGAGACTCGGCGCGACTCTCATGGCCACCTACCTTGTCACCGGAGCCGCCGGATTCATTGCCGCCCAAGTGTGCGGACAATTGCTCGCCGAGGGACACACGGTGGTCGGGTTGGACAACCTGAACGACTATTACGACGTGCGGCTGAAGGAGTGGCGCCTCGCGCAGCTCCTCGGGCCCGCTGCGCCGACGGACGCCGCCGGGCGGCGGACGGGGGCGGGCGGACGGTTCGTCTTCGTGCGCGGAGACATCGAGCAGCCGTCCGCGCTGGCGCCGCTGTTCGCCGAGTTCCGCTTCGACGCCGTCTTCAACCTGGCCGCCCGCGCCGGCGTGCGCGCCAGCATGGAGAACCCGCACGTCTACCTCACGACGAATGCCGCGGGCACGCTCAACGTCCTCGAAGCGATGCGCCGCCACGGCGTGAAGCAGCACGTGCTTGCGTCGACCTCCTCGCTCTACGCGGGTTGCCCGATGCCATTCTCGGAGGAGCAGCCCGTCAACGAGCCGCTCTCCCCCTACGCGGCGACGAAGAAGGCCGCCGAGCTGATGGCCTACAGCTATCACCGGCTCTACGGCATCCACACCACCGTCGTGCGCTACTTCACGGTCTTCGGCCCCGCGGGCCGGCCGGACATGGCGCCGTTCCGTTTCACGGAGTGGATTCTCGAGGGTAAGCCGATCCAGCTGTTCGGCGACGGCTCGCAGTCACGCGATTTCACCTACGTCGACGACATCGCGCGCGGCACGATCCTCGCGGCGAAGCCGCTCGGCTACGAGATCATCAACCTTGGCGGCGGCAACAACCCGCTGCCCCTGCACACGGTGATCGCGCGGCTCGAGGAATTCGCCGGCCGCCGGGCGACCATCGCCGGCCAACCGCCGCACGCCGCGGACCTCAAGGAGACCTGGGCCGACATCGCCAAGGCCGGCCGACTGCTCGGCTGGCAGCCGCAGGTCAGCCCCGCGGAGGGCTTCCGGCGCACCGTGGCGTGGCATCAGGCCAACCGCGCGTGGTTGCGCGAATTGAAATTCTAAACTGCATGAACGCTCCTCGCCTCGCCGCGGCCGACCCCAAGGCCGGTTACCTGGCGCACCGCGCCGAGATCGACGCCGCCGTCGCGCGCGTGCTGGCCAGCGGGTCCTACATCCACGGCCCGGAGCTCGCGGCTTTCGAGACGGAGTTCGCCGCCTGGCTCGGCGTCGAGGGCGTGGCTGGCGTGGCCAACGGCACCGATGCGCTCGAGCTCGCCCTGCGCGCGCTCGACATCGGCCCGGGCGACAAGGTCGTCACCGTCGCCAACACCGTCACCGCCACCGCCGCCGCCATCGCCGCGACCGGTGCGGATCCGGCCTACGTCGACATCGATCCCGCGACCATGCTGCTCGATGCCGATGCGCTCGAGCGCTGGCTGGCCGGACCGGATGCCGTCGGCGTGCGCGCGATCGTGCCCGTGCATCTTTACGGGCAGGCCTGCGACATGCCGCGCGTGATGGAGCTCGCGCGGCGCCACCGTCTGAAGGTGGTCGAGGATTGCGCGCAGGCGCATGGCGCCACGGTCGGCGGGCGCAAGGCCGGCACGTTCGGCGACCTCGCGGCGTTCAGTTTTTATCCGACGAAAAATCTCGGCGCGCTCGGCGACGGCGGCGCCGTGGCCGGCGGCGATGCCGCGGCGCTCGAGCGCGTCCGGCGCTTGCGCCAATACGGCTGGCGCACGCGCTATGTGAGCGAGGAACACGGTCGCAACAGCCGGCTCGACGAGATTCAAGCGGCGATCCTGCGGGTGCAGCTGACGCATCTCGACGCCGGCAACGCGCACCGCGCCGTGCTCGCGTCCGCGTATGGCGCGGCGCTCGTCGGTGCGCCCCTGCAACTTCCCATGACGGCGCCGGGCCGGACGCATGTGTGGCACCAGTTCGTCGTGCGCACGCCGCAGCGCGACCGCCTGCGCGCGCGCCTGGAGGCGGAGGGAATTTTCTGCGGCGTGCTCTATCCGGTGCCGCTGCATCACCAGCCCGGTTATCGCCGCGCGCTCGCCTTGCCGCACACCGAGGCGGCGTGCGCGGAGGTGCTGTCTCTGCCGTTGCACGCCGGCGTCAGCCTCGACGACGTGGCGCGGGTTGCGGCTGCCGTGCAGTCGGCGCTCCGCGCGTGAGGCGGCCAAACGTGGCGCCCGTCGCCACGAAAATCGTCGATCGCGGCGAGGGGTCATCTGCTCTAAACAATGGCGGAAAAGAGACTTGGAGTGATGTCAGGACCGGGCTTTGGCGCCGGGATCGACGGGCTCGATCGGCGCCTTGCGGCGGCCGGCGACGGGGCTCGCGGCCGGATTCCAGTTGAGATTGCGACGGATGAGCACAATTTTCCCGCCACCTAACCGACCGCCGACCTCCGAGGTCTCCCTTGCGATGACCGCCCCGAGTGCCCCCCATGCCTTGTTCGCCGCCCGCTCGATGAGCGAACAGAACCGCGCGGAGATGCGCCAAGTGTTCGACGAGGCGATCCGACTGGCCGACAAGGCGCGCCTCACCCTCCGCGTGCCGCACAGCGTGAAGTCCGTGCAAAACAAGCGCGGCATGCACTACCACTACCGCCCCGAGATTTTCCTCGGTCTCGTGGGCACGACCGATTTCAGCTTCCCGCGCGAGACGTTCCCGCTCGGCCCCGGCGAGCTGTGCGTGATTCCCGCGGGCGTCCCGCACGGTGAGACGGTGCATCCGGGTGCGGGCGGCCAGCCGTTCCGCAATCTCGTCATCGGCTTCTACAACAACACGCTCAGCGTCCACTTCGCGCACGAGGCGCGGCCGGGGAAGCCGGACATCGACGTGATCGAGTTCTTCGACGCGCCGAACCTCGAGGTCTTTCTCACGCTCTGCAACTCGATCGTCGCCACGCACGCGATGCACAGCCCGGCGCGCGACGCCGTGCTGAAGGGCCTGCTGCTCGCGGTCCTCGGCATGCTGCGGAACATCGTCGAGACGGGCACCGGCCAGCTCAACAGCGACATCGGCAAGGTCTTCCAGGCGAAGTGCCTCGTCCGCGAGCAATTCGCCAATCCGGAGCTCTGCGTGCAGCACATCGCCGAGGTCCTCGGCTGCTCGGCCGACTACCTGTCGCACCTTTTCCATACCGAGACGAAGGAGCGGCTGACGCACTACATCCAGCGCATCCGCATCGAGGGGGCGGTGCTGGCGCTCGGGACGACGAAGCTCACCGTCTCGGAAATCGCCTACGCCAGCGGCTTCAGCGACCCGGCGTATTTCGCGCGCGTGTTCAAGCAGCACAAGGGCATCACGCCGCAGGAGCACCGCCAGCAGCTCGAGGCCGCGCGGCAACAGCAGGAGAAGACGCCGAAGACGGTCTACTACGACCGCATCGACTACACGCACGGCGTCCCGGCGCGGAAGGGTTCCGAGCCCGTCGCGAGCTGAGGCGCCCCGGCGGAAAACGCCCGCTCAGGACGCGGCGACTTCGGTCTTGCCGTCGCCCGGCACCCAGCGGAGCGCGATCGCGGCGGCGAGCATGCAGACGCCGCCGAACATGACGGCGTAGATCGCCTGGCCGCGGAAGATGAATTCCACCGCCGGCCCCAGCAGCGTGGCGGCGAGGATCTGCGGCAGCACGATGAAGAAGTTGAACACGCCCATGTAGAACCCCATCTGGTTTGCCGGAATGGCGTTGGCGAGCAGGGCGTAGGGCATCGACAGGATCGTCGCCCAGCCGATGCCGACGCCGATCATCGAGAGGATGAGCAATTCGGGCGTGCCGACGAGGCCGGCTGAGACCAGGCCGACGCCGGCACACAGCAGGCCGACGCGATGCATGGTCTTGGCCGCGACCCCCTGCTGCGCGAGCGCGACGAGGGCGAAGGAGATGAAGAACGCGACGCCGTTGTAGACCGCGAAGCACACGCCGCCCCACTCGAGGCCCTTCTGATATTCGGGCGAGCCGGGCGTGCCGCCGAAGACCGTGCGGGCGATGGCGGGGGTGAAATAGATCCACATGCAGAACAGGCCGAGCCAGGTGAAGAACTGGACGACGGCGAGGCGGCGCATGACGAAGGGCATCTGCCGGATGCCGTGCATGAGCTCGGTGAAGAACGACTGCGGCGCGGCGTGTCCGGAGGCGTTCGGCGCCTCGGGCGGGAACTCCGGCGTCGTCACGATCGTGTAGAGCACGGCGCTGATGTAGACGACGGCGCCGATGTAGAACGACAACTTCACCGAGAACGGAATGCCGCCGCCGGCGTGCGCGGCGGGATCGACGAGGCCGAGGTTGGTCAGCAGCCAGGGCAGGGCGGAGGAAAGCACGGCGCCGAAGCCGATGAGCAGGCTCTGCATGGCGAAGCCGACCTGGCGCTGCTTCGGCGGAAGCAGGTCGGCGACGAAGGCGCGGAACGGCTCCATGCTGACGTTGACGGACGCGTCGAGGATCCAGAGCAGGCTGGCGGCCATCCAGAGCGCGGTGGAGTTGGGCATCGCGATGAGGGCGAGCGACGCGCAGATGGCGCCGGCGAGGAAGTAGGGCCGGCGGCGGCCGAGCCAGCGCATCCAGGTGCGGTCGCTGTAGTAGCCGATGATCGGCTGCACGATCAGGCCGGTGACGGGCGCGGCCAGCCAGAGGATCGGGATCTCGCTCTCCGAGGCGCCGAGGAATTCGTAGATGGCGCTCATGTTGGCCATCTGGAGGCCCCAGCCGAACTGGATGCCGAAGAAGCCGAAGCTCATGTTCCAGATGGCCGGCAGGGAGAGGGGTTTGAGTTCTTTCATGGGGTGGGGCAACGGCAGCGGGGTGAAAACAATCAGAGGCGGACGGGCGCGGAAATCTTTTCCTCGTTCCCCGCGGCCGGCGCGGCTTCCTCCTCGGGCGGCTCGCTGTAGTCGCGCACGGGGCGGTCGCCGGTGCGGTCGTAGAGCTCGATCCATTGGCGGAGTTGCGCGACCTTTTCTCCGCGGAGGCGATCGAGGTCGGCGGCGGTGAAGCGCCAGCGCCAGTTGCCGTCCATCGTGCCCGGGCGGTTGAGGGTGGCCGAGGCGGGCAGGTCGAGCAGGTCCTGCATCGGGATGACGGCGAGACGCGAGACGGTGGCGAGCGCGGCGCGGATCATCGGCCACGCCGAGCGCGAGCCGGCGAGCTGGTAATACGCATCGATCTTCGCGCGGTAGGGCGGCGTGAGCGACTCGAGCCAGCCGCGCGTCGTCACGTTGTCGTGAGTGCCGGTGTAGGCGACGCTCTCGGGCGGGTAGTAGTGCGGGAGGTTGGCGTTGTTGGCGTCGTGGCCGTAGGCGAACTGCAGGATTTTCATGCCCGGCAGGCCGGCGGCGCGGCGCAGGTCGACGACGCCGGGCCCGATGTAGCCGAGGTCCTCGGCGATGATCTTCGCCTGCGGCAGGGCGGCGCGCACCGCCCGGAAGAACTCGATCCCCGGGCCGCAGCGCCATTCGCCGGTGCGTGCGTCGGGCGCGCCGGCGGGAATCTCCCAGTAGGTGTGGAAGCCGCGAAAATGGTCGAGGCGGATGACGTCGTAGAGTTCGAAGGCCGCGCGCAGGCGGTCGATCCACCAGGCGTAGCCGGTCGAGCGGAGGTGATCCCAATCGTAGAGCGGGTTGCCCCAGAGCTGGCCGGTGGCGGAGAAATAATCCGGCGGCACACCGGCGACGGCCAGCGGCTGGCCCTCCTCGTCGAGACGGAACGCGGCGCGGTTCTGCCACGTGTCGGCGCTGTCGAGGGCGACGAAGATCGGCACGTCGCCGATGATGCCGACACGGCGTTCGACGGCATAGCGGCGGAGACGGTCCCACTGGCCGAAGAACAGGTATTGGTAGAACGCGTGGCGCGCGGCCTCGTGCTGCACCGAGCGCGACAGCGTCGCGCGGAGGCCGGCGTGCCAGCGGCGGAACTCCCGCGGCCAGGTCGTCCACGCCCGGCCGCCGAAGTGGGCCTTCAGCGCCATGAAATCCGCGAAGGGTTCCAGCCAGGTCTGGTTGTCGCGCCGGAAGCGCTGGAACGAGCCGAGGGCGTCGCACTCGTCCGCGCCCGAGGCGAGGAAGCGGTCGCTGGCCCGTGCGAGCACCGACCAGAAGCGTTCGTAAAGCAGGCCGTAGTCGACACAGTCGGCGGGCAGGGCGCGGAGCGGGGCGAGTTCATCGGCGCTGAGCAGGCCCGCTTCGACGAGGTCGGCCAGGTCGATGAAGTAGGGATTGCCCGCGCGACCGGAGAACAACTGGTAGGGCGAGTCGCCGTAGCCCGTCGGCCCGATGGGGCAGATCTGCCAGGAGCGGACTCCGGCCTGGGCGAGGAAATCGACGAAGGCGCGGGCGCCGGCGCCCACGTTGCCGACGCCGAACGCGCCCGGGAGCGAGGTCACGTGCGCGAGCACACCGGCCGAGCGGGTGTTGAGCCAGGTGAAGGGAGAGGCGTCCATCTCAGCGAAGGTGCAGGGAGCGGTGACCGGGTTCGTCGGCGACGGTGACGGTGCGCGGGCCGCCGGCGCCGTGCAGCACGATTTCGAGGGAACGGGCGGGCGGACGGTGAGTGCCGTCGCGTTCAAGGTGAAGCGTGCCGTCGGCGTAGCGGAAGCGCGTGCGCAGAAACGCACCCTGGCGGTATTGCTGCGTGAGGCCGTCGTCCTCGTAGAGCTCGCCTTCGGCGCGGTCGTGCGCGTCGGGGTAGATGTCGACGCGGATCGGGTCCCAGCGCTTTTCGAAGACGTGGTTCATCGCGACCGTGCTCGGGAGGATGCTGCCGGCGCGGACGTAGAGCGGCAGGTGGGCGAGCGGGACGTCGGTGCTGAGGAGGCCGCCGCCGGTGACGGCGGAGCCGGTCCAGTAGTCATACCAGGTGCCGGCGGGCAGGTAGACCTCGCGCTGGCGCTGGCCGGCGCGGAGGGCGGGGGCGACGAGCAGCGCGCGGCCGACCATGAACTGGTCGTCGAGGTTCGCGGTGGATTCGTCGTCTTGGAATTCGAGCACGAGCGGGCGCCAGAGCGGGACGCCGGTGCGGTGGGCCTCCTCGAGCGTCGTGTAGAGGTAGGGCAGCAGGCGGTAGCGGAGCTGGAGGTATTGCCGCACGATGTCCTCGTAGGGGCGGCCGAAGCGCCACGGCTCCTTGTCGTATTGGTCGATGGCGGTGTGGTTGCGGAGGAACGGCGCGAAGGCGGCCACCTGGTAGGAGCGGGCGAGCAGTTCGCCGTCGCCGCGGCCGATGAAGCCGGGGACGTCGGCGCCGACGAAGGCCTGACCGCTGAGGCCGAGCGAGGCGAACATCGGGATGTTGAGCGCGACGGAGGCGAAGGTGGCGTTGTTGTCGCCGGTCCACTTGACGGCGTAGCGCTGCACGCCGGCGTAACCGGCGCGCGTGATGACGAAGGGGCGCGAGTCGGGCTCGTGCCGCGCCAAGCCCTCGTAGGTGGCGCGGGCCATGGTCAGCGCGAAGAGATTCCGGTGGCCGGCGTAGGCGGCCTTCTGGCCGAGGTCGTCGAAGACGATGTTCTCATGGCGCTTGCCGGTCTGGTCGAGAAAGTCGGCCGGCTCGTTCATGTCGGTCCAGATGCCGGCAATGCCGCGGCGGGTGAGCGACTCGTGCTGAAGATCGCCCCACCAGGTGCGCGCGGCTTCCTTGGTGTAGTCGACGAAGACGGATTTGCCGGGCCAGACTTCGCCGATGTAGAGGCTGCCGTCGCGCTGGCGGAGGAAGTGGTCGGCGGCGAGGCCCTCGTTGTAGACGTAGTAGGTCTGGTCCTGCGGGGCGAGGTCGCGGTCGGCGGTGGCGTCGCGGGCGCCCTCGGCGGGCGGCTGGTGCTTGACGCCGGGGTCGACGATGGTGACGGCGCGGACGCCTTGCGCGGCGAGGCGCTGCGTGAGGGCAGTGGGGTCGGGGAAGCGCGCGCGGTCCCACGTGAACACGCGGTAGGCGTCCATGTAGTGGATGTCGAAATAGATGACGTCGAGCGGCAGGTCGCGTTTCCGGTATTCGGCGACGACGTCCTCGATCATCTGCGCGGGATAGTAGCTGTAGCGGCTCTGCTGGTGGCCGAGGGCCCAGAGCGGCTGCATCGGCATGCGGCCCGTGAGTTCAGTGTAGCGCGAGACGACCTGCTTGAGCGCCGGACCGAAGAAGAAATAGTAGTTCAACTCGCCGCCGGCGGCGCTGTATTCAGCGGCCTCCTGGGTGAGGTGGCCGAACTCGAAGGTGGATTTGTGCGCGTTGTCGTAGAAGAGGCCGTAGGCTTGGCCGTGCTCGAGGCCGAGGTAGAAGGGGACGCTCTGGTAAATCGGGTCGGTGCCCTCGACGTAGCCCGGCGTGTCGGAGTTCCACATCGTGAAACGGCCGCGGCGCTTGTCGAGGCGGGCGGCCTTTTCGCCGAGGCCGTAGAAGTGCTCGTGCAGGCCGAGTTTCTTCGCGGCGGCGACGCGGCCGGTCTGCGGATCGCGCGCCACCGGGCGCTGGTCGGCGTTGACGACGCGGCCGGTGGCGGGATCGACGAAGGAGACAAGGAGCGGGTCGCGGGCGATGACGACGCGCAGGGCGGAGCTGGAAAGGGTGAGGGTGCCGGCTTCCTCGGTGAGTTGGAAGGCGACGGCCGGCCAGTCGGTGCGGGCGACGGCCCAGGAGTGGTCGAGGGCGGCGGTCTGGCCGGGGAAGAGCGTGTGGACGCGCACGAGGTCGGGCGCGAGGAAACTCACGGTGACCGTGGCGCCGTCGGCGGTGCGGAGGCGGAGGCCGCGGTCGGTGCGGGTGTGTTCCGCGAGGGGGCCGACGGGTTGGAAGGAAGTCCAGTCAAGGGCCGGGAGCGAGGAGGGCCAGGCCAGGAGCGCGGACGCGAGGAGGCACACGGGGAGACGCACGGAGAGACGGGGTTGCGGGGCGGGCAGGGCGGAGAAAAAGCGGCCACCAGAGTTCATCTGGTGGCCGCAAGACCGAACACAAGGCCGGGCGATGCGGCCGGGAGACTCAGAACTTGTAGGAGACGCCGGCCGAGTAGCTGGCGCCGTAGCTCTGGTAGTCGAGCACGAGGCGGCGGTCGTTGCCCTCGTGGGTGAAGAGCGGCTCGTCCGTCAGGTTGTAGCCCTGCAGGAGGAACGTGAGGTTCTTGAGCGGGCCGGACTGGATGGTGTAGCCGATCTGGGCGTCGATGACTTCCTCGGAGAGGACGTTGCGGAACGTCTCACCGCGCGGGCCGAACGTGTAGATGTTGGCGCGGTAGCCCGAGCGATAGCGCTGGGTGACGCGGGCGGAGAAGCCGTGGCGCTCGTAGTAGGCGGTCGCGCTGTAGATCTTGCGCGAGAGGCCGGGGATCGGCGTGGCGGCCGAGCCGGGGCCGAAGGGCTCGATGCTGCTGTCGGTGTAGGCGCCGCCGACGATCAGGCCGAAGCCCGGGAGGGCCTTGGTGAAGAGCTCGCTGGCCATCGAGAGCGTGACTTCGACGCCGCGGATGTCGCCACCCTGGCCGTTGACCGGACGGTCGACGCGGCCGAGGAAGGTCGCGGGTTGCGGACCGGTGAACGGATAACCGGTGAAGTCGACGATCTGCGTCTGGTTGTAGGTGTAGTTGCGCAGGCTCTTCCAGAAGCCGGACACCGCGAAGTAACCCTTCGACTCCGCGAAGTAGTTCTCGATGGAGATGTCGAAGGAGTTGGAGCGCCAGGGCTCGAGCTCGGTGTTGCCGCCGTTGCCGGACCACGGGCCGTTGAGCGGGTCGTTGACGTTGGCGCGGGACGGATCGTAGTTGAACTGGCGCGAGGCGCGCATGTCGGACATGCGCTGGCGGGCCAGCTGGCGGGAGGCGCTGAGCTTGATGAAGGAGCGCTCGCCCATCTCGAACGTGACGTTCAGGCTGGGGAGGATGTCGATGTAGTCGTGCGAGGCGGAGACCGGGCGGTAGACCGCGGCGTTGCCGGTGCCCGTGGCGGAGGTGCCGCTCGAGGCCTGCTCGGTGGCGACGATCTGGACGCCGAGGTTGCCCCTCACCGGCGTGGAGCGGAGCTTCTTGTCGAAGCCGAACTGCACGTAGCCGAGGTAGACGTCCTCCTCGACCTCCCAGTTCGTGGCGATCTGGTCGGCGTTGGGGTTCGGGATGAGGCGGTAGAGGCCGGAGTTGAGGGCGGCGAGCGGGTCGTAGCTGGCCATGCCGGGGATGCCGATGAACGACAGGTTCGTCACGCCGACGGAGGAGGGCAGCGGGGCGGAGGTGGCGTTGTTGGCGAGGCCCATGTAGAAGCCGTTTTCGTATTCGGACTTCGAGCGGTTCGTGTAGGCGGCGCCGACGTCGAGGCTGTTGAAGAAGCCGAGTTCCATGTCGCGCTTGGAGGCGACGCGGATCTGGTGGAGCTCGTCCTCGGAGGTCGGGCGCTTGAGGTAGCCGACCTGGCCGCCGGGCACGATGTCGCCGCCCCAACCCTGCGGGCTGGTGAGGCGGAGGTTCGACGGGTTGGTGTAGTCGATCGTCGGCGTGAAAATGGCGCCGGTGCCGCTGGTGAGGCTGACCAGCATGGAGTCGGCGGGGCCGGTCTGGTTGGAGCCGGTGCCGGAGTAGGTCTCGAGGACGACGTCCTCGCGGTCGATCGTGGAGGTCGAGAGGTCGGCCGTCGTGGTCCAGCCGGAGCCGTCACCCCATTTGAGGTTCCAGCCGGCGGCGAAGACGTCGGTGTCGCGGAACACGCCGTCGTTGCGGACGACGCCGAAGACGTTGTTGAAGCGGGCCTGGGTCACGAGGCGGTTGTTGACCGTGTAGCCCGGCTGCAGCTGGGCGGAGCTCCACTGGAGCGGGATCTCGATGCCGCGGAGGATCTGGTCCTCCTTGAACTTCGAGTAGTAGACGTCGACGGTGGACTCGAAGGCGCGGGTGGGGGCGTATTGGACGACGGCCATGTAGCCGTCGCGCTCGAGGGTGGAGGAGCGGACGAAGGGCTTGGCGCCGCCGATGACGAAGTCATTGGCCGCACCGACGGTCGGGTAGCCCCAGGCGTTCCACTGCTCGCCCTGGCCGGGCTTGTTGGCCTTGGAGTAGCCGATGGCGATGCCGAGTTTGCCGTCCATGAACTGGTCGATGTAGGAGAACGTGGCCCGGTAGCCGGTGTCGTCGACGCCGGCGTTGAGGGCGCCCTTCTCGGTCCACTCGTAGAAGGCGTTGGCGGCGATGGTGCGGCGGCCGTGCGAGAGCGGACGGACCGTGCGCAGGTCGATCGTGCCGGCGAGGCCCTGGCCGACGAGCGCGGCGTCGGTCGTCTTGTAGACGATGGCGCCGGAGAGGAGCTCGGCCGGATACTGGTCGAACTCGACGGAGCGGTTCGAGCCGGCGGAGACCTGCTCGCGACCGTTGAGGAGCGCGGTGGTGAAGTCGCCCGTCAGGCCGCGGATCTGGATCGCCTGGGCGCGGCCGTTGAGGCGTTGCGTGGCGAGGCCGGGGAGGCGCGAGAGCGAGTCGGCGATGGAGACGTCAGGCAGCTTGCCGATGTCCTCCGCCGTGACGACCTCGGCGATGAGGCGCTCGTTCTGCTTCATCTCGGCGGCGGCCGCGAGGCTGCCGGCGAAGCCGGCGCGGACGGTGTAGGCGTCGAGGACGTAGACGTCCTTCTTTTCCTCGTCCTTCTTTTCAGTCTCTTCGTTCGCCGTCTGGGCGAACGCCATCATGGCCGGCTGCGCAAGCAGCAGGCCGGCGACCAGGCCTCGGAGGAGGCGCCGGCGCGGGGTTTCAGTCAGTTTGCTCGTGTGCATGGGTAGGTAACAGCGGGTGGAAAACGCGTGTGTCGAAGGGGCGGGGGACCGCCCCGATTGAGCAACGAGGCAATCCGCGAGCCGGATTCGCCGCGATGCCGTTTGGGCGCAGAAAACCGAGATGGTTCGGACAACTCTTAGGTGGGGTGCGCAGGCTTTGCGATTGGGTGCGCAGGGTTTGTCCTGTCGCGACGCGCGCTCGTTTTTCAGAGGGAAATCGGGCCGGCGACGGACCGGCGCCGCCGGCTGCGCGCCGCGGCTGCGCGCCCGGCGGCATCGTGCGCGGCCGCGCGGCGACCTAAGTTTTTTCTCACCCAAAGAAGGTTTCTCCCCGCCGGGCCGTTTGACCGGCGCCGCACCGCCGCCAAGCTCGGGCGCTGCTGATGATCCCCCAATCCCTGTTCCGTTCCGCTGGCTGGATGGCGGTGTGCGCCCTGGCCCTGCTCGTTCCCATCCGCGTCCCGGCCGCGCCGGTCGCCCCCGTCACCGTGCCGCGCTACACGCATCCCGGCACCGGCCAGACCTTCTACTTCGTGCTCACGGACCGTTTCGCCAACGGTCGCACCGACAACGACACCGGCGGCTACGCCGGCGGGCCGGACGACCACGGCTTCGATCCAACGCGCGTGTCGCATTACCACGGCGGCGACTTCGCCGGCCTGACCGCACATCTCGACTACCTGCAGGAGCTCGGCATCACCGCCGTGTGGGTGACGCCGCCGTTCAAGAACAAGCCCGTGCAGCAGGGCACGGCGGGTTACCACGGTTACTGGACGCTCGATTTCACGCGCATCGACCCGCACCTCGGCACCAACGACGAATACCGCGACTTCATCCGCCAGGCCCACGCGCGCGGCATGCGGGTGTTCATGGACATCATCACCAACCACACCGCGGACGTCATCCAGTATCGCGAGGGCAACTTCCACTACCGCACCATCGCCGAGTCGCCCTACCGCGACGCGCAGGGCAACGTCTTCAAGGTCGGCGACGTCGCCTACAACGGCCTCAACGACCCCGCGCGCTTCCCCGCGCTCGATGCCGACCGCAGCTTCGCCCACACGCCCGTCGTGCCCGCCGCCGAGCGCGACGCCAAGTTCCCCGCCTGGCTCAACGACGTCACCCTCTACCACAACCGCGGCAACACGGCCTTCATGGGCGAGAACTCCGTCCACGGCGACTTCGTCGGCCTCGACGACCTCTTCACCGAGCACCCGCGCGTCGTGCGCGGCATGATCGACATCTTCTCGCAGTGGCTCGACCTCGGCATCGACGGCTACCGCATCGACACCGTGCGCCATGTGAACAACGAGTTCTGGCAGGCCTTCAGCCCGGCGATCCGCGCGCGCGCCCGCGAACTCGGCCGCCCCGACTTCCTCCAGTTCGCCGAGGTCTACAACGACGCCGGCGACCCCGCCGTGCTCGCGGAGTTCTCCACCAACGTCGTGCCGATCGACACCACGCTCGATTTCGGCTTCTTCGCCGCCGCGCGCCGCTTCGTGTCGCAGGCCGGCACCTCCGCCGCCCTCGCGGATTTCTTTCTCCGCGACGACTACTACACCGACCACGACAGCAACGTCCATTCCACGACGACGTTCCTCGGCAACCACGACGCCGGCCGCTTCGCGTATTTCCTCCGCGAGGACAACACCGGCGCCTCGCGCGCCCAGCTCGAGCAGCTGGTGAAGCTCGGCCACGGCCTGCTCTACTTCTCCCGCGGTCAGCCGGTGATCTACTACGGCGACGAGCAGGGCATGATCGGCCGCGGCGGCAACGACATGCAGGCCCGCGAGAGCCTCTTCGCCTCGCGCGCGCCCGACTTCCGCGACGCGCCGCTGCTCGGCACCACGCGCACCGGCGCCGACGACAAATACGACCGCACGCATCCGTTCTACCGCTTCTTCGCCGGGCTCGGCCGGCTCCGCGCCGACCACGCGGCGCTGCGCACGGGGGCGATGATCCCGCGCCTCACGACCGTGCCGCACGTCGCCGCCTTCTCGCGCGTCGAGCGCAGCGAACGCGTCGAATACCTCGCCGTGTTCAACAACTCCCGCACGCAGACCGCCCGCGTGCGGGTGCCGACGAGCCAGCCCGCCGGCGCGCGCCTGGCCGCGCTTTTCGCCTCGTCGGCGTCCGACGCCGCGCCCGAGGGGGCGCTCACGGTCGCGGCCGACGGTGCGGTCGAGGTCGAACTGGCGCCGCTGCAGTTCGCGCTCTGGCGCGCCGAGCGTCCGCTCGCGCAGACCGGCGGCGAACTCGCCGTCGCACTTGCGACGCCGGCCGAAGGCGGCGTCTTCGCCCTCGGTTCCCGCGAGATTGACGGCCTGAAATTCCCGCTCCGCCGCGAACTCCGCGCCGACGTGACCGGCGGCGACGGCGTGGGTGAGATGACCTTCGCGCTGCGCCGCGCCTCGCGGCCGCAGCAGCTCGACTACCTCGGGACCGACGACAACGCGCCCTACCGCCTCTTCTGGAGCCCGCCGGCCGACCTCGCGCTCGGCGAGACCTTCGAGGTGATCGCCACGTTCAACGACCTGCGCGGACGCACGGCGACGGCACAGGTCGGCGGCCTCTCGCTCCATCCGACCAAGGAGCCGCAGGGCATCGCGGGCTCGCTCACGCCCGCGATCATCCGGGCCCCGGCCGCGCAGCAGCTGGCCGCCGGCGCCAAGCTCACGCTCAGCGTCGAAGCCAACGGCACGGGCCCGCTCGAATACCAATGGTTGCGCAACGGCGAGGCCATCGCCGGCGCCACCGCGGCCACCTACACGGTCGAGGCCGCGACGCTCAATGACGCCGGCAGCTACCGCGCGCTGGTGCGCAACGTCGCCGGCACCGCATTGAGCGCGGAGGCCGTCGTCCGCATCGCGCAACCCGCCGCCGGCGGCGCGCAGCTCGAGCGCCACGCGGCGTTCCCGTCGCGCCACGTCGCCGCGCGCCACGTCGACGTGTGGCTGCCGCCGGGCTACGCCACCACCGCGGACGCGCGCTACCCGGTGATCTATCTGCACGACGGACAGAACCTCTTCGACCCGAACGGACCCTTCGGCTCGTGGCGCGTGGACGAGGCGATGTTGCGCCTGATCGCCGCCGGCGAGGCGCCGCCGGCGATCGTCGTCGGCGTGTGGAACACGCCCGCGCGTTTCGCGGAATACATGCCGCAGCAGGCGACGTCGGATGCGGTGCTGGCCAAAATTCTCGCGCAGTTCCAGCAGCCCGCCGCGCGGCTGCAGTCGGATGCCTACCTGAAGTTTCTCGTCACGGAATTGAAGCCCTTCATCGACCGCACGTATCGCACGCGTCCGGAGCGCGAGCACACCTCGGTGATGGGCTCGAGCATGGGCGGCCTCATCTCGGCCTACGCGCTCGTGCAGTATCCGGAAGTGTTCGGCGGCGCGGGCTGCCTCTCGACCCACTGGCCCGCGGGCGACGGCGTGGTGATCGATTACCTGGCGCCGCGGCTGCCCGCGCCCGGCGCGCACCGGTTCTATTTCGACTTCGGCACGGCGACGCTCGACGCGACCTACGAGCCGTTCCAGCGGCGGATGGACGCGGTCATGCGCGCCGCCGGCTACACCGAGGGCGCGAACTGGATGACGCGCAAGTTCGAGGGCGCCGAGCACAACGAGACCGCCTGGCGCGCGCGCGTGCACCTGCCGCTGCAGTTCCTCCTCGGCTCCCGCGGCTGAGTCCGCGTTCCTACCGACCCCGAATTTCCCACCCCATGCAAGCCTCTTCCCCTTCGTCGCCGTCCTTGTTGCCGGTGATCCTGATCAGCGCGGTGGCCGCCCTCGGCGGCTTCCTCTTCGGTTTCGACAGCGGCGTCATCAACGGCACGGTCTCGGCGCTGACGGCGGCGTTCGGCTCGAGCGCCGCAGTCACGGGTTTCAACGTCGCCTCGATGCTGCTCGGTTGCGCGGGCGGCGCCTTCATCGCCGGGCGCACGGCGGACCGGTTCGGCCGGCGCAAGACGCTGCTCGTCACCGCGGTGACCTTTGCGATCAGTGCGTGGGGGTCGGGCATCGCGACGGGCTCGGTGGAGTTCGTGCTCTACCGGCTGCTCGGCGGCTTCGCCGTCGGCGCGGCGAGCATCATCTGCCCGGCCTACATCGCGGAGATCGCGCCGCCGCGGCACCGCGGCTGGCTGGCGACGCTGCAGCAGCTCGCGATCGTGCTCGGGTTGTTCGCGGCGTTCCTGAACAATTTCCTTATCGCTCACTTCGCCGGCGGTGCGGCGTCGGTGTGGTTCGGCGGCTTCCAAGCGTGGCAGTGGATGTATTGGGGCGAGATCGTGCCGTCGGCGGTGTTCTTCGTCGGCCTGCTCTTCATCCCGGAGTCGCCGCGCTACCTCGTGGCGGCGGGACGGGCCGACGAGGCCGCGCGCGTGCTCGCGCGGCTGTCGGACGAGGCGACCGCGCGCGAAGCGGTGGGCGAGATCAAGCGCACGCTCGACGCCAAGCACCGTCCGTCGCTGCGCGACCTGTTCGACAAGGTTTCCGGCCGCCTGCATCCCATCGTCTGGGTCGGCCTCGCGATCGCGGCGCTCCAGCAGCTCGTGGGCATCAACGTCGTGTTCTACTACGGCGAGGTGCTGTGGCGCGCGGCGGGCTTTTCCGAGAGCGACGCACTGAGGATCAACCTCATCGGCGGCACGATCAACGTGGCGTCGACGTTCGTGGCCATCGCGCTGATCGACCGGATCGGGCGGCGGCCGCTGCTGCTCATCGGGTCGGTGGGCATGAGCGTGTTTCTCGGCCTCATGGCGGTGCTGTTCGCGCGGGCGGAGATCGGCGCGGATGGGAATCTGCTGCTGAGCTCCGCCGAGGGCACGACAGCCCTGATCGCCGCGAACCTCTACATCGTGGCCTTCGGCATCTCGTGGGGCCCCGTCATGTGGGTGCTGCTCGGCGAGATGTTCCCCAACCAGATCCGCGGGGCCGCGCTCTCGCTGGCGGGCCTGTGCCAGTGGGCGACAAACTTCCTGGTCACGCTGACTTTCCCGCGGCTGCTGGCCGGCATCGGCCTCGGCGGCGCCTACGGCATCTACGCAGCCTTCGCGTTATTTTCGGCGATTTACGCCTGGAAATACATCCGGGAGACCAAGGGAAAGACGCTGGAGCAGATGCGGACGGACTGAGGGCATCCTCTGACTTCTGCCATACCGCCGCGGAAACACGCTCAGTGCCCTGCGGCGGCGTTGGTGCGGCGTGGGTCGGCGTAGCCGGTGCGCGTGCCGTCGGCCTCGAGGCGGATGGCGTTGATGCCGCCGAAATGCAGCCCCGTGCCGGGGGCCTCGATCAGGTCGACTTTCCAACCGCGCGCGCGGAGCTCGGCCACGACCGCGGGGTCGAGCGAGCGCTCCGCCTCGATCGATTCCTCGGCGTCGCGTCCGAACGGGCGCTGCCAGTGCAGTCGCGTGTCGCCGATCGCCTCCTCGAGCGGCCGGCCCAGGCGGAGGTGCTCGAGCAGGACCTGCAGCATGGCCGTCGGGATGCGGCCCGCGCCCGGCACGCCGATCGCCAGCACCGGCCGGCCGTCGCGCAGGGCGATCAGCGGCGTGATGGTGCTGCGCGGGCGCTTGCCGGGGGCGGCGGCGTTGGCGGCGGTGGCGTCCTCGAAGGCGAAATTGCTCAGCGAGTCGTTCAGGATGACGCCGGCCGCCACCACGCCCGCGCCGAAGTGCAGGCTGAGCGACTGCGTGGCCGAGACCACGTTGCCGTGGCGGTCGACGATGACGAAGTGCGTCGTCGCGTCGTGCGTGCCGGATTCGATGGGTTCGGCCGTTCGCCCGGAGCGCTCACGGTAGCGGGAGATGGCGGCCGGGCTCAGCATCGCCTCGGCCAGTTTCCTCGCTGCGGGTGTGTCGGCGATGTCGCGTTGCACGTCCGGGTAGACGGCGCGCCAGGCGCGGCCGATCCGATCGATCGTGTCCGCGGTGCGCAGTGGCGCGGTCAGCGGCTCATCCTCCAGCACCTGCAGCAGCGTGAGCGCAAGGGCGGCGCCCGAGGTCGGCGGCGGCGAACTGAGGAGAGCGTGGCCGTGATAGTCGATGCGCAGCGGCGTCGTGAAGCGGGGTTCGTAGCGGGCGAAGTCCTCCGTCGTGAGGCTGACGTCCGCTCGCTGGGCAGCGGCGACGATCTCCGCGGCGACCGGTCCGCGGTAGAAGCCGTCGGCGCCCTGCGCGGCCAGGATGTCGAGCGTGCGGGCGAGCGCGGGGTTGGGCAGGCGCGTCCCGACGGCCGGCACCTCGCCTTCGCGCAGGTAAAGCGCGCCGAGGTCGGGGTCGCCGCGCAGCTTGTCGAGGCGCTCGGTGAAGAGGACGCGCGTCTTCTCCAGCACGGTGAAGCCGTGCTGCGCGAGCTCGCGGGCCGGAGCGACATTGTCGGCCCACGGGCGCGAGCCCCAGCGGGCATGGGCGGCATGGAGGGCGGCCGGAAGGCCGGGCACGCAGACGGAGGTCCAGCCGGTGCGGCGGGCCTCGTTCGGCAGGCGGCGGTAGAGCGCGGGATCGAGCGAGTCGCTCGCCGCGTCCATGCCGTCGACGGCGTGCGTTTCGCCGGTCGCGGCGTCGTGGTAAAGGAGCATCAGCTTGCCTCCGAGGCCGGAGCCGTAGGGCTCCGCCACGCCGAGGGCGAGCGAGACGGCGACGGCGGCATCCATGGCGTTGCCGCCCGCCGCGAGCACGTCGCGGCCGATGGCGGCGGCCTCGGGATGACCGGCGACGACCACGCCGTGCGGCGCATGGACGGGCGTGACCGCGACGGGCGTCGCGGCGGCCAGCACGCGAACGGCGACGGCGAAAATGAGGAGGGAGAGGGTGAATCTTTTCACGGCGGAACGTGCGGCGGCGGGGTTAGAACGGCAGGTAGCACACGGTGTTGGCGATCATGATCATGATGAAGATCAGGACCATGGTGAGCGGGCCGAGGTAGATGCGGCCGGTGGCGAGGAAGAAATACCGGTTGAAGTAGGGCAGCACGAACATGATCGGGACGACGGCGAAGAGCAGGTTGATGTAGAGCCAGCCGTCGGTCCAGAAGACGGTGCCGGTGCGGGCGAAGGTGAGGTATTGGATCGCGACGATGAGCAGCAGGCCGAGGGAGTTGGCGAGACCGGCGATGAGGAGGTTCAGCCACTCGGGCCGGCTGGCGACGCAGAGCCCGGTGTTCACGCGCAGCGAGTTGACGAGAAAGAACGGCAGGAAGGCGGGCGCATACATCGCGAGCAGGCCGAAGAGCTCCGGGTCGAAGGCGCGGGCCCCGATCCAGAGGAAGCGGAAATCGACGTGGAAGAACGCATACACCGTGAACAGGAGCCCGAAGAACGCGGCGAACAGCACCAGGGCGAGCACGGCGGTGCGCCCGAGCACGCCCGGCGCGAGGCGCACGGCGCGGGCGAGCTCGGCGCCGTCGCCGTCTGCGTCGGCGCGGCGCAATTTGCGGCCGAGGAGGAAGAGCGCGAAGCCGACGGCGCCGTTGACGAGCGCCCAGAGCATGACGGCGTTGTTCATGCGCTGCGGGAAGAACCAGGTCTGCGCGCGCGCCGAGGCCTCGACGAAGAGGCGCTGCGAGAGCTCGGTCATGGGGATGTAGGTCGCGCAGGCGATGGCCGCGCCGGTGACGAGGAGTCCCCAGAACACCGCCGGGTGCTGGTGCGGCCGCGCGGGCGTGTGGGCGGGCTGCGCGACGGGGCGGAGCCAGTCGACGTGGGCCGTGAGCAGGCGCGCGAGCGGCACGAGCGCGGTGAAGGCGGCGAGCAGGCACAGCAGCGTGAGGAGTTCCTTCCAATACCAGATCTGGTCGGTGGGCGACCGGCCCGAGTCCCAGGCGAAGACGCGCTCGAAGTAGGCCAGCTGGCTCGCGGTCTCGCGGATGCTGTAGGGCTGGAACGGGTGGATCAGCGGCTCGTTGTGCAGCACGCGGAGCGTGCGCGCCGCGGCGTCGCCGTAGTAGCGACCGAGCTGCACCTCGGTGACGGGCGTTGCGGCGGGGTCGGCGAGGTTGACGAGCCGCAGCGCCTCGGGGGCGGTGCGGAGATCGCCATGCTTGAGCGCGTTGCGGTAGGCGCCTTCGTCGTGGAGGGCGTAGCTGGTGCCGACGTTGGAGCGCACGCGGCGGAGATTGTTCTCGGTGAACGAGAGGAGGTAGCCGGAGACGAAGACGGAGTGCAGCTTGCTCGGCCGGCCGGTGCGGTCCGCCTCGCGTCCGAAGTGCGCGGCGGCGAGCAGGGCGGCGTTGCCGCCCGCGGAGTGGCCGGTGGCGCCGAGGCGGGTGCGGTCGACGTAGTTGAGGTTGCCCGTGTCCGCGAGGTAATCGACGACGGCGAAGAGGCCGTAGCCCTCGGTGGTGGCGGCGCGGAGGCTGAGCGAGGAGCTGGAGTTGCCCTGGGCGTAGGGATCGAGCGCGATGACGACGAAGCCGCGGCGCGCGAGCTCGAGCGAGAGATTGGACAGTGATTCCTTCGAGCGTTGGAAGCCCGGCACGACGACGATGGCCGGCGCGGGGTTTTCCGCCGTGGCGCTGCGCGGTCGGAAGAGATCGGCGGCGATCCATTGTCCGTTGTGCGCGGGCAGCACGATGCCGGTGAGCTGCACGCGGCCGCCCGCGCGCTGGAGCAGCGAGGCGAGCGCCGCGCAGACAAGGATCGTGCCGAGGCAGGCGGCGAGGAGCCGGGCACTGCGCCGGGTCGGGGAGGCGGGGGAGGACATGGACGGGTCGCGCGGGGCGGCGGAAAAGAGACGCCCCGGCCGCGATGCGTGCGGCATGCGACCGGGGCGTTGACCTGACGTTGACTGAACCTGAAGGACGTAAAGAAGCGGGGCCGGCGCCGGCCGGCCCGCCGGGCGATCAGAAGCGCTTGGTGACCTGGACGGACCAGGAGCGGCCGCGCGCCATCTGGCTGTAGAGCGACGGATCGTAGCCGCGGGAGTCGGACGAGAGCGGCGGGATCTTGTCGAAGGCGTTGACGACGCCGACGCGGATCGAGGTGCCGTCGAACCAGTGGTTCTCGGACTTGATGCGGTAGACGACGTGGGCGTTCACGCTGACGGAATCCTCGACGAGGTAACGGTAGGAGAACGCGCCGTTGGTGAACACGGGCTGGATGTAGGACGGGCGGCCGAGCGAGTCGTAGGTGGCGGCGTTGGTGGTGGCGCCCGCGTCGGTGTATTCGCCGAGGTAGTAGGCGGAGACGCCGGCGCTCCACTGGCTCTTGCGCCAGTTGAGCGAGACGTTGCCGCGCCACTTCGGCGAAGCGCCGCCGACGGCGGTGCTGTTGGTGCCGCGCAGCTCGGTGCGGAGGGCGCCGGGCGCGTCGTAGGAGTGGAAGTCGTTGAGGTAGGTCCACGTCGTGCTGAGCGTGAAGTTGCCCAGCGCGTTGCGCGGCAGGCGGTAGGTGGCGTCGAAGTCGAAGCCGTTCACGAACTGCTCGGCGCGGTTGAAGTAGGAGATGCGGATGTAATCGATGGCACCGACGACGGCGCGCTGCTGGTTGGCGGGGCGCGTGGCGTTGTAGGCGGCGAAGAAATCGCGGTCGCCCTGCGTGACGGGCAGGCGGACGACGGACGGATCGCCGCGGTAGTTGGCGGTGCCGGAGCCGAGGTCGATGTTGGCGATGCTCTGGCCGGCGGCGAGGGCGGCGGCGGTGGCGGCCTGGAGCGCCTCGTTGTCGGCGGCGGAGTTCTGCGCCGCGGAACCGGAGCTGGCGATGATGTCGGTCTGCTTGATCTCCCAGTAGTCGACGCCGACGGACAGGCCCTTCACGGCGGGCACGTCGATGACGATGCCGGCGGACTTGCCCTTGGACTCCTCGGGCTGGAGGTTGGGATTGCCCGAGGCGATGCTGCGGCGGTTGGACGGGCCGTCGGTGGTGAGGCCGGTGACGGCGCTGCGGTAGTTGTCCGAGACGCCGGTGGCGGTGCGGATGAGCGTGCCGGTGAAGAGCTGGGCGAGGTTGGGGGCGTGGAAGCCCTCGTTGTAGGAGGCGCGGACGAGCATCCAGTTGAAGGGGCGCCAGGTGACGCCGAGCTTCGGCTTGGTCGTCTCACCGAAATCGGTGTAGCTCTCGAAGCGGGCGGAGGCGTTCAGCTCGAGGGATTGGACGAGCGGGAGCTTCCAGTTGCGGCCGACGAGCGGGATGACGGTCTCGAGGTAGGCGGCGGCGACGTGGCGGTTGCCGTAGGTGTTCGAGTTGGGCGAGAAGCCGAGGAAGTCGTTCGCGTCCGGGTCGAGGCCGGAGCCGGGCGGATTGAGGCCGGCGAAGGGCGGGCGGTAGTCGCTGTAGGTCTCGTAGCGGTATTCGCCGCCGAAGGCCGCGCCGAGGGTGTTGCCGCCCCAGAGCGTCATGACGTCGCCGGCGGCGCGGAAGTCGAGGCTGCTCAGGCCCGTGCGGCCCTCGCGGATGAAGTTCGAGCGGAAGGTGTCGGTGATGCTGGTGGGATTCTCGTAATCGCCGGTGACGACGAGCGTGCCGCCCTGCACGGCGAAGGTGCGGGTGAAGGGATTGAAGGCGCGCGCCGGATCGGTCTGGTTGATGGCGGCCTGGAGGAGGCTCTTGCGCGTGGTGTTGGCCTCGTTGTCGACGACCTTGCCCTCGGACTTCAACGCGGCGGATTCCCAGGTCCAGGTGTCGAAGATCTTGCCGCGGGCGCCGACGACGGCGCGGTAGATGTCGTTCGTGATGGTGGCGGTGCGGTCGTCGAGGTCGGTGAGGCGCTTGTTGGAGATGCGGATGGCGGCGGGCGTGCCGGTGAGGCGCGGGGTGCCGTCGGTGTTGGGCGCGCCGGTCGGGTGCCAGAAGCGCGAGCCGAAGGGGTTCCAGGGATTGTCGACCGGCACGATGATCGGGCCGTCGGTGGTGAAGGTGATGCCGTCGGGCTCGCGGTAGGTGACGGACTTCGCGCGGTAGTAGTTCAGGTCGGCGAAGACGGTGATGTTCTCGTTGAGGTCGAATTCCGTGTTGAGGAATCCGTTGTAGCGGCGCGAGTCGGGCTGGAGGACGCGATAGTCGTTGTTGTTCCAGTAGTAGAGGTTCGTGATGCCGGAGCGTGCGGGCGCGGTGGTGGCGAACCCGACGCCGGTCGTGGTCGGCACGAGGTAGGTCAGGCCGGTGGAGGAGGACAGGGTGCCGGGCACGCCGGCGGGGCGGCCGGTGGTGAAGACGCCGGTGGAGCTGTTGAATTGGCCGAGCTGGTAGAGGCCGTATTCGCTGGTGGCCGAGCGGGCGTTGAACGTGGTGTTGGTCGAGACGTTCCACGGCGCCGGGGCGCGGTAGCTCATGTCGGCCTCGGCCATGAACGGACGGTTGCGGGCGAAGATCGCCTCGCGGTCGAAGGCGTCGAACATGAACTGCACGCGGCCCTTGCCCTGGGCGAAGTTGTTGCCGTGCGTGACCGTCGCGCGCATCTCGCGGCCGTCGCCGATCTCGGTCTGGCCGTAGCGCAGCGTCAGCTCGGTGCCGACGAAGTCGCGCTTCGTGATGTAGTTGATCACGCCCGTGACGGCGTCGGTGCCGTAGATGGACGAGGCGCCGTCGCGGAGGACTTCGATGCGCTCGATGCCGCGGTTCGGGAGCTGGTTGACGTTGGTCGAGAGGGTGGGAACGCCGGCTTCGTTCTGGCTGATGCCGTGGGGGACAAGGCGGCGGCCGTTGAGGAGGATCAGCGTGTTGGAGGAGGGGAGGCCGCGGAGCGAGACGGAGGAATTGTCGCCGCGCGCGGTCGCGCCGAGGGTGGCCGTTTCGTTGCCGGGCAGGCCGGTCACCTGCGGCAAGGCCATGAGGAGGTCCGCCGGTTGCGAGGCGTCGCGCACCTCGATGTCGTTGGCGGTCACGACCGTGACCGGCAGCGTGCGCTCGCTTTCGGCGCGGCGGATGTTCGAGCCGGTGACGGTGAATGCGTCGAGCTTCACGACGTCCTCCTCCGCCGGTGGGTTGGTGGCGGGGGCGGGAGCGGTCTGGGCAAAGCCCGGAAGAGCGGCGAGGCTCGGCAGGAGAACGGCGGCCAGCAGGCGCGCCCGGAGACGATTTCGGTGGTGCATGGGGTCAGAGGGTCAGCAGGGAAAGTGAGGTGCGGGAGGTGCGGTCAGGCAAGGGCGCCCAAGGGAGTATTTCTACGCCTGCCTGCGGCCCGGAGCGCGAGCAAATTCCCCGGGGCGTAGTTCTACGCCGCATCGGCGACGTGACAGCGCGGCCAATCATTGCTCAATCGAACCCGGGCGCTATCCTGCGGCCCGTCATATGACCACCCTTTCCGCCCCGGCGAAGCCCCTGCGACTCGTCCTTGTCGACGACACGGCGACCTTTCGCGCGCTGGTGCGCGAGCGGCTCCAGGGCGCCTTTCCGCAACTCGAACTGCAGGACTACGCGGAGGCGCGGCCGGCGCTGGAGGCCTGCCTCGCGCAACCGCCCGACCTCCTCGTCGCCGATCTCTACCTCGGTCGCGCCGACGGGCGCGACCTCGTCCGCCAGCTCCGCGAGCGCGGGCTCAAGACCCACGTCGTCATCCTCACCGCCTTCCCCGAAGCCGGTTTGCCGGCGGAGCTGCTCTCGCTCGGGGTCGCCGGGTTTGTCGACAAGAACTCGCCCCTCGAACAGATCGAGCGCGCCGTGCAATGCGTGCTCGAGGGCGGGCTGTTTTTCTCCGCCACCGTGCCGCCGCCGGTGCCCACGCTGGCGGGCGAGCCGGCCCTGCCGCGGCTCGGCGCCGACGCGCTCACCGAGCGCGAGCGCGATGTCGTCCGTCTCGTCGCCCGCGGGCAGCTCTCGAAGCAGGTCGCCGATGCGCTCGGCCTGAGCACCCGCACGGTCGAGAAATACCGCAGCCGCATCATGGCGAAGCTCGGCATCCATGATGTGCCGACGCTCGTGCGCTGGTGTTTGCGCAACGGGCTGGGGTGACCCGCTGGCGCGAGATTTTGCACCCGGGGCGGTTCCTCGCGCGCCGGCGCGAGGGTTTGTGCCGGACTCAGCGCGAATTATCGAGAACCACCCCAAGAAGTGACGCTGCGATGCCTTGGAGTAGGGCGCGACCGCCGAGGCTTCGCACTCGTCGCCGCTGGGCGCGCCGAGAGCGTGTTGCGGCGGGCCCGGCGGTCATCTACCTCCGACAACGTCCCTTCTTCAGGAAATTCTCAATTGGTGCGGCGAGACGCTGCGCCGCGCCCGGCTCAGGCGTGCGGTGCCAGCGGCAGCAGGACGCGGAAGATGGCGCCCTGGCCGGGCTTCGACTGCACCTCGAGACGGCCGCCCTGCAGCGTGAGCAGTTCGCGGGCGATGAACAGGCCCATGCCCGTCGAGTCCTCCTCGCGGTTTGGCCGAGCCGCCAGCGGCTCGCCGGCAATGAAGATGCGCGCGAACTCCTCCGGTCCGAGACCGGGACCGCTGTCGCGCACCTCCGCGTAGGCCCAGCCGCCGGCGCGGCCGAGTTGCACGGCGATCTCGCCGCCGGCCGGCGTGAACTTCAGGGCGTTGCCAATCAGATTGTCGAACACCTGGCGCAGGCGGTCGGGATCGGCCTGCACCGCCGGGAGCGGCTCGGCGGCCGCCAAGGCGTGCAGGCGCTGCCGCTTCTGCGCGGCGACCGGCAGCAGGCTGGCGACGGCGGCGCGCACGACCTCGGCCAGGTCGACCTCGCCGAGGTGCAGCTGCAGGTTGCCCTCCTCGCGGGCGGCGGCGTCGAGGAAGTCGCGCACGAGCCCGCGCAGGCGCGACGTGTCGGCGAGGATGCCGCCGGCGAGGCGGCGTGCCTCCGGGCCGGTGTCGGCCGATTCCCGGATGCGGCCGGCGGCGGCGTGCAGCGCGGCGAGCGGCACCTTGAGGTCGTGCGCGGCCATCTGGAGCAGGCGGGTCTTGAGCCGGTCGGCGGACTCGGCCTGCGCGCGCGCGTGCTCATGCGCCGTGCGCAGCCGGCGTTCGGCGCGCAGGCGCTGGAGCTGGACGAAGACGATGATGCCGAGCAGGCCGACGCCGCCGACGAGGCCGAAGCCGAGGGCGAGGTTCTGCGTGCGGCGGCGCCCGATTTCCGCCTGCTGCAATTCCTGTTCGCGGCGGAGCAGGGTGATCTCGAGTTCGCGCTGCTCGGCGCGGTAGCGGGCGCCCATCTCCGCGATCGCCCGGCGGTCGAGCTCGCCGCGCATCAACTCGGTCGCCGCCGCCAGCCGGCGCTCGGCGGCGAGGGCGGCCGCCAGCTCGCCGCGCGCCTCGTGGGTCAACGCGAGTTCGCGGAACAGGTCCGCATCGAATTCCGGGCTCTGCAGCGGCACGCCGATCTCCTCCGCCTGGCGCAGGTGCCCGAGGGCCTCGTCGAGCCGGCCCGTCTGCCGCAGCACCGCGCCGATGCGCCGGTGCGTGTTGGCGATGTAGCGGCGGTAGCGCAGCGCCTCGAACATCGTCAGCGACCGCCGGAGGTAGGCGAGCGACTTCTCGGTGTCGCCGAGCCCGAGCGCGGCGAGCCCGAGATTGGTGAGCGATTCCGCGATGGCGCGGCGGTTGCCGAAACCCTCGCGGATCCGCAGCGCCTCCTCGTGGAGCTGCGTGGCGAGGGTGTAGTCCTGCTGCGCGAGGCGGTGATTGCCGAGGCTGTTGAGCAGGCTGGCGCGCATGCGCTCGTCGCCGGCGCGGACCGCGAAGTCGAGTCCGGTCTCGAAGTGGTGCAGCGCCTCGTCGCTGCGCCCGGAGCGAAAATAGGTCAGCCCCAGTCCGCCGTGCGTGCGGGCGAGCACCGCGGGATCGCCGAGCTGTTCCGCGATCTTCAGCTCGGCGAAGTGGTGCTCGAGCGAAAGCGGGTAGTCGCTGAGGTTCCAGTGCAGCCGGCCGAGCAGGTAGAGGAAATCAATCTGCAGGCGCGCGTCGCCGAGCCGGCGCGCCTGCGCGAGACCGTCCTCCGCGGACGCGATGCCGTCCTGGATGTCGCCGCGGCGCCGTTGCAGGTTGGCCACGGTGAACAGGGCGCGCAGGCGGGCGAGCGGGTCGGTGGCGCCGGCCAGTGTCTTCTGGGCGGCCTCGAAGGCCTCGTCGCCGACCTGGCTGTCGACGTCGACATCCTGGACTGCCGCCGGCGGGGTCGTTTCCTGGTCGGGCCACGCCGGCGCCGGCGCGGCGGCGAGAAGGAGCAGGAGAATCCGGAGGCGCACGCCTCCGAGGTAGGCTCCGGCCGCCGCGCGAGGCAAAGTCATTTTGCCGGGCCGAAGAGCGCGTCGCGCGCCGTGTCGGCCGCGAACATCTGCGCGGCGTCGTGGGCGATGCCGGGGGCCTCGACGAGCCGCCACCGGAATTCCCAGCCGCGCTCCGCGGCGAGCGCGCGGGCGGCCGCGAAGCACGCCAGGCCGCGCGCATGGCGGTGCGCGCCTTGGCGCATCGCTGCGTCGCTGCGGTCCATCGACGGGTGCGCCGGGTCGTTGTCCGCCGTGCCGAGGTAGAGCGTGAGCGGGGCGGCGAGGTAGCGGCGCAGCGCGTCGTCGTCGGCGAGTTCTTCCGGGAGGTTGCCGAAGCCGTAGCCATAGGGCGCGGTGCGGTCCGGAAAGAGGTGCGAGCCGGGATTGGCCGCCACGAGCCGCACGGCACCGAGGTCGCCGCTCATCGCACTGAGGCGCGCGACGAACTGCCCGCCCGCGGAGTGACCGATGATGTAGACGGGACGCGCGGGATCGCCGAGCCGCGCGCGGAGCGCGGCGATGAGCCGCGGAACGAAACTGAAGGTCCACTCCTCGCGCGGCCGCAGGGTGCCGTCGGCGAAGAGCCCGCCCTGCTGGTAGGACTCGTAGGGGAAGCGCTCGCGGTCGAAGTGCGGCGCGGCCACGACGGCCTTGAAACGCTCGGCGAGCGTGATGGCGAAATTGCGGTAGTCCTCCGCGTTGCGCTGCACGCCGTGGAAGACGAGGATCAACGGCCCGTCCGCGTAGGTCGGCGGCCGATAAGTGAACACCCCGAGCGGTTGGCCGAGATCGAGTTCGATCCGCGCCGGTCCGACGGGGATGGAGTCGGCCGCGCGGGCCGAGGCGGGCACGACGCTGGATAGGATCAGCGCAAGGGCGAAAGCGACGCGGAGAGTCACGCCGGCAGCGTTCGGGCACCGGCGTTCGCGCGCAAGCATGCGGCAAGGCGTAGTTCTACGCCCGCCGCAAGCGCGGTGGCCGGTCGCCTCAGTCTTGGCCGCCCTCGAGGCGGAGCGGGAGGACGACGCGCATGCTCACGGCCTCGCCGGCCTTGCGGGCGGGCGTGAATTGCCATTCGGCCGCGGCGGCTTCGATGCGACGCGCGAGCGCGGCATCGAGCGGGCGTTCGACGGCGACGTCGCTGGCGCGACCCTGCGCGTCGATGGTCAGCGCGACCTTGACGATCGCGCCGTCGTGATGGCGGGCGATCGGCGAGGGCGCCGTAACCTTGACGGGGCGCGGCAGTTCGATGCCGGCGAAGGCGGAGGTGGCGAGGATGCCGCCGGTGAGGGCGGTGAGGAGGAGACGGGTGATTTTCATGGCGAGTTGATCGGTTGGTTGCAGCCGGCGCGTTGATCGCAGCGGCGATCCGTCATTTGCACCGGGCGTGCCAAAGTTGGTGCGCGGGCGCTAAGCATTCCGCGCCAAGGGTTAGACGAAAATGGTCCGGAGCGGCGCTTGCTCACTCCGGCCTGCGAATGAGACGCCGCCATCCCGCCGGCGGGATTTTTTCGTCGCTTCGTCGCACGACGAATCCAGCTGGATCCGCGATCACTCGTTCGCGCCGCGCCGAATTGCCACGGGGCGATCGAGTCGCGTCCGCCGTCGCGCATGGAGAGGTGCGCGGCGCAAACAGGAAGGTCCGGACCCGCGCTCGGCGGCGACGGCGGCCGGCGGACGAAGACTTGCCGGGGCGGGGCGGCCCGGTATGGTCGCGCGCGATGTTGCTCAACCGCCACCGCGGTCTCGCCAATCTCCACCAACTCGTCGCGCTGCTGCTCATCGGGCTCCTTTTTTGGGTCTACGCGGAGTTCACGATCCTCGTGCTGGCGGATTGGGTGCGCCTGACGCGCGAGACAGTGCTGTTGCCGTATTTCCTCTGCGTCGTGCTCGGCTTGCTGCTCGGCGGCCGGCAGGTCGGCTCGGCCGGTTGGCGCCTGACGCGACTCGAGTTGCCGGAGGCGGCGGGGCTGGCGACGCGGCAGATGGGCATCGTGGCGCTGGTGGTGTTCGCGATGATGTTCGCGACGCAGGATCGGAGCATCAGCCGCCTGTTTCTGGGGTCGTTTCTCGTGCTGTCCTGGGCGGTGTTGCTCGGCTTGCACCTGGCGCTGCCACGGCGCATCGCGCGGCAGTTCTACGGCGGCAGCGCGCGGGTGCCGACGCTGCTGGTCGGTCCGGCGGCGGCGCGGGCGGCCGCGGATGCGTGGAGTCTCGCCCGCGAGCATCTCGGCATCGAGCCGGTCGGTTTCGTGTCGTGGGAGGAGCCGACGCCGGGCGAGCCGCGCGACGCGACGTGGCTCGGCGGCGTTGAGGAATTGCCGGAGTTGCTCGGACGCGCGCGGGTCGGGCAGGTGATTCTCTGGGAATTGCCGGAGGACAGCAGCCGCGGCCGGCGCGTGGTCGAGGCGTGTCAGGAGGCGGGCGCGCGGCTTCTGGTGCGGCACGAGGTCGACGATCGGCTGGGCCACCCGGTGGCGGCGGTCGAGGTGCAGGGGCAGCACTACTTCACGCTGCACCCGGAGCCACTGGAGGAGCCGATCAACCGCGTGTTGAAGCGGGTCTTCGATGTCGTCGTGGCGCTGCCTGTGGTGGTGCTGATCCTGCCGCCGCTGTGCGTCCTCGTGTGGGTGATGCAGCGCCTGCAGTCGCCGGGGCCGCTGTTTTTCGTGCGGCCGCGCGCGGGAGCGCAGCGGGAGAGTTTCGCGATGGTGAAGTTCCGCACGATGCGCGTCGCGCACCCGGACGAGCACGCGGAGCGGCGGCAGGCGCGGGCGGACGACGACCGGGTGTTCCCGTTCGGACGCTTCATGCGCCGGCACAGTCTCGACGAGTTTCCGCAGTTCTGGAACGTGCTGACCGGCGATATGAGCATCGTCGGGCCGCGGCCGGTGATGCCGCTGCTCGACGAGGAATTCGAGCGCCGCGCCCGCGCCTACCGCACGCGGCATTTCGTGAAGCCGGGCATCACGGGTCTCGCGCAGAGCGAGGGCTTCCGCGGCGAAATCTCGACGCCGGAGCTGCTGCAGGAACGCGTGCGCCGCGACCTGCACTACATCGCGCACTGGTCGTTCTGGCTCGATGTGCAGATCACCCTGCGGACGCTGTGGCAGGTGTTTTTCCCGCCGAAGAGCGCGTATTGAGAGCGGCGCAAGAAGCGTCCGGCGGCGAATCGGACGTCAGAAGTTGCGCGTGTAGGCGGCGCCGGCTTCGTCGACGAAGGTGATCGAATTCGCGGTGACGGCGGAGATGCGAATGCCGAGGGTGTGGTCGACCGTGTCGCCGATGCGGTAGACGCGGTCATTCATCAGCACCTTGCTGTCGGCGCCGGAGGCGCGGACGCCGGCGATGCGGAAGGCTTCGATCGTTTGGATCATCGTGAGCGAGGCGCGCGGCGGCGTGGCGGGGGGGGCCGGGCTCGCGGCTGGCGCAGTCGCTACGGGCGAGAGAGCGGGGACGGGCTCGCTGGGGCGTGTGCTGACAGTGAGCAGCGGCGCCTCCTCGGCTTTTGTCGGGGTGAGGGAAGACGCGGTGACCGGCAGGGACGCGGCCGGCTCCGCGGCCGCGGTGCGGGCGGGCTCCGGCGTCGCGATGGCGGCGGCGGGCGCGGGCGGCATGGCGGACGCAGGTGGTTCCGGTTGGCGAAGCAGGAAGACCGCGCCCAGGGCGAGCGCGAGTCCGAGCAGCGTGCCGACGCCGAGCAGGAGCAGTTGCGGGCGCGAGGCGGGCGTGGCGCGGCGCGAAGGCGCGGCGGAGAGCGGGCCGGGCATCGGCGCAGCCGACGGGGCCGACGGCGAGGGTGGGGTGCTGTCGCCGCGTTGGCGCTGGGCCTTCTTGAGCGCGTCGTTGATGAGACTCATGGGATCAGTCGGTGAGGCGCGCGAGGTCGCGCGACGCGCGGCGGGCGTCCCAGTAGTTGACCTCGTCGGAGTCGCGGATGAAGGCCGAGAGGAGGGACTTGTCGCAAAGATTGTTGATGATGCGCGGAATCCCGCGGCTGGCGCGGTAGAGGTGGCGCAGGGCCCAGGGCGTGAACCGCGGACGGCCGGTGCCGCCGGCCAGCGCCATGCGGTGATGGATGTAGTGGTCCATTTCCTCGCGCGTGAGCGGGCGGAGCTCGTAGTGGACGAGGATACGTTGGCGGAGCTGGCGCAGTTCCTCGGCGGCGAGTTTGTCCTTCAGCTCGGGCTGGCCCATGAGGACGATCTGGAGGAGCTTCTGCTTGTCGGTTTCGAGGTTGGAGAGGAGGCGGACCTGTTCGAAGACCTCGAAGGAAAGGTTCTGCGCCTCGTCGATGATGAGCACGATCTCGCGGCCGGCGGCGATGCGGGCGAGGAGGACGGTGTTCATCTGCGCGACGAGGTCGTTCTTGCTGCGCGCGAGCTTGTTTTCGCCCAGCTCGGTGAGGATGGCCTTGAGCATCTGCGTCTCGGTGACGCGCGGGTTGAGGATGAGGGCGGTGTCGTAGTGGGCGGGGTCGAGTTCGCTGAGGAATTTGCGGCAGAGCGTCGTCTTGCCGCAGCCGACCTCGCCGACGAGGACGATGAAACCCTTGCGTTCGCCGACGCCGTATTTGAGGTGCTGCAGGGCTTCCTGATGGGGCGGGCTCAGGTATAGAAACTTCGGGTCCGGAGTGATGTGGAACGGCATCTCCGTGAATCCGTAGTAACTCTGATACATTGGGCGGCGAGTATCCGGGGCCCCCTCCAAAACGCACGAAAATTCTCTGTTAACGAAGGCTCAAAAAGCGTTGCCGGTGCCGGCACCGGCGACTTTATCGTCCTCTCCCCGAACGTGAACTGGAACCGGGCCATCACCCTCGTCTTCATCCTGCTCTTCGCCGCGGTGGCGGGGTGGGGTGCGCTTTTCTTCCTCGATCTCAATCGCGAGCTCTCGACGCTGCGCGCGCAGGAACAGGCGCACCAGCGGCGCCTCGCGGAGGCGCGCGAGAAGCTCGCCGAGCAGGAGCGCTATCTTGAGCGCCTGCGCCGCGACCCCGCGCTGGTCGAGCAGGTGGTGCGCAAGAAGCTCGGCTACGTGCGCGCCAACGAATTCGTCTTCCGCTTCGAGGAGACGCCCCCGCCTCCTTCCCGATGAATCCGGACTCCCTCTTCGCCGCCTTCGCCGCGGCCGGCCAAGGCCACGTCTTCGCCTTCTGGCCGGAATTGTCGCCCGCGCAACGCGAGTCGCTGCTCGCCCAGGCGCGCGAAGTCGATCTCGCGGAGCTCGCCCGCCTGCATCGCTCCCTCGTGGTCGAGCGCACCGCGGGCGCCGCCGGCCTCGGCGACCTGCAGCCGGCGCCCGCCGAGCGTCTGCCGGAACACGGCGGCGACGCCGCGCGCTGGACGCAGGCCCGCGCCGCGGGCGAGGAGGCGCTGCGCGCCGGACGCGTCGCGGCCTTCACGGTCGCCGGCGGCCAGGGCACGCGCCTCGGCTACGACGGCCCGAAGGGCACGTTCGCCGTCACGCCGGTGCGGGGCAAGGCGCTCTTCCAGGTCTTCGCCGAAAAGATCCTCGCGGCCGGACGCCGCTCCGGGCGGCCGCTGCACTGGTTCATCATGACCAGCCATGCCAACCACGCGCAGACCGAGGCGTTCTTTGCGGAGCACCGGCACTTCGGGCTCGATCCGGCGCGCGTGCATTTCTTCCGCCAGGGGCGCATGCCCGCGATCGGCTTCGACGGCCGCATTCTCCTCGAGGCGAAGGACGCGCTGGCCCTCAGCCCCGACGGCCACGGCGGATCGCTGCGGGCGCTGCACCGCAGCGGCGCGCTCGACCTGATGCGCCGCGAGGGGATCGACACGCTGAGCTACTTCCAAGTCGACAACCCGCTCGTGCGCTGCATCGACCCGGCCTTCATCGGCTTTCACCTGCTCGCCGGTTCGGAGATGTCGAGCAAGATGGTGCCGAAGGCCTACCCGGAGGAGAAAGTCGGCCTCTTCTGTCTGCAGGGCGGCAAGCTCGCCGTGGCCGAATACAGCGACGTGCCGCTGGACCTGCAGCGGGCGACGAACCCGGACGGCTCCCTGCGCTTCGCCGCCGGCAGCATCGCGATCCATCTCATCGACCGCGAATTCGCCGTGCGCATGGCCGCCGGCGGCGCGGGCGTCGAGCTGCCGTTTCACCGCGCGGACAAGAAGATTCCGTGCCTCGATGCGGCGGGCCATCCCGTGAAGCCCGAGAAGCCGAACGGCGTAAAGTTCGAGCTCTTCGTCTTCGATGCGCTGCCCTTCGCGCGCAATCCGATCGTGATCGAAACCGCGCGCGCCGACGACTTCAGCCCGGTGAAGAACGCCGAGGGCGTCGACTCGCCCGCGACCTGCCGCGCCGACCAAATGCGCCAGGCCGCGCGCTGGCTCCGTGCCGCCGGCGCCGACCTGCCCGTCGACGCGCAGGGTCTGCCGCCCGCGGCGCTCGAAATTTCCCCGCTCTTCGGCGACGATGCCGAGAGCGTCGCGACCCGCTTCCGCTCCCTGGTCCCGCGCCCCGATTTCCAACACGCCACCTACCTCGAATGACGACGAACGCCCTCCCTGCCAAAGTCCACGATGCCGTCCGCGCCGGGCAGCTGCTGCCCAGTGCGCTGGAGAATCTCACCGCCTGGTGGAACGCCGGCCTGCCCGCCTGGGCGCAGGCGAGCATGGCGGAGCTTGTCGAGCGCGGCGAGTGGGCGGAGCTGAACGACCGCTTCTACCGCTACATGGAGTTCGGCACCGGCGGCCTCCGCGGACGGACGATGGGGGCGGTGACCGCCCGCGCCGAGACCGGCACGGTTTCGGCGCTCGGCTCGCCGGAGCATGCGGGCGTCGGCTCCAACCTGCTGAACGACTTCACGCTGCTCCGCGCCACGATCGGCCTGTTCAACTACGTGCAGAAGCACCTGGCGGCGCAGGGGGGCGCGGTGCGTCCGCGCATCGTCATCGCGCACGACGTGCGGCATTTCTCGCGTCACTTCTGCCAGCTCGCGGCCGCGGCGTGGACGAAGCTCGGCGGCGAGGCGCTCATCTTCGCCGGCCCGCGCTCGACGCCGCAGCTCAGTTTCTCGGTGCGGCGCTACCGCACGCATTGCGGCGTCGTCATCACCGCGAGCCACAATCCGCCGCACGACAACGGCTTCAAGGCCTACTTCGACGACGGCGCGCAAGTCATCCCGCCGCACGACAAGGGCATCATCGCCGAGGTCAACGCGGTGCCGCTGGCGGGCGTGCTCGGTTTCCTCACGGTCGACCCCACCGGTGTGCAGACGCTCGGCGCCGAGGCGGACGAGGCCTATCTCGCCGCGGCGATGGAGTCGGTCATCGATCGCGACCTCCTGCGCGGAGCGAAGCTGCGCGCGGTGTTCACGAACATCCACGGCGTCGGCGGTGTCTCGTCGATGCCGCTGCTGCAGCGGGCCGGCGTCGACGTGACGCAGGTGCCGGAGCAGGCGGAATTCGACCCGCGCTTCCCGACGGTCAAGTCGCCCAACCCGGAGAACGCCGAGGCGCTCGCGCGCGCGGTCGCGCTGGCGGAGCAGGGCGGGCACGAGGTCGTGATGGCGACCGACCCGGACAGCGACCGCATGGGCGTCGCCGTGCGCAACCGCGCGGGCAAACTCGAGCTGCTCACGGGCAACCAGGTCGGCGCGCTGCTCGCCGACTACCGCATCCGCAAATACAAGGAGCTCGGCTGGATTCCGACGGACGGCACGGACCGCGCGTGCATCGTGACGACCTTCGTGACGACGCCGCTGCAGGAGGCGATCGGCCGCGCGCACGGGGTGAAGGTCATCAAGACACTGACCGGCTTCAAGTGGATCGCCGGCAAGATGCGCGGCTACGAGGAGCAGCTGACGCGCGCGATGGGACCGGGCTTCGACTACGACGCCACGCCGTTCCGCGAGCGGTCGGCGCTGCTGCAGCGGCACGGCACGTTCTACCTCTTCGGCACGGAGGAAAGCTACGGTTACCTGCCGAACGACCTGCTGCGCGACAAGGACGGCAACGCGGCGTGCCTGATGTTCGCCGAGCTCTGCGCGTGGGTGAAATCGCGCGGGCTGACGGTCCCGGAATATCTCGACGAGATCTACCTGCGCTGCGGCTTCTACCTCGAGGGCGTGATCAACCTCTACTACGAAGGCGCGACCGGTGCGGCGAAGATCAAGCGCATCCTCGACACCTACCGCGCGAGCCCGCCGACCGCGTTCGGGGCGACGGCCGTGACGCGCTTCCAGGATTTCGGCCGCGAGAAATTCTTCGACGCGGACGGCGAGCAGATCCCGGCGCAGGACCTCTACCTCGTCACGCTGGCGAACGGCTATTCGTTCGCCGCGCGCGGCAGCGGCACGGAGCCGAAGATGAAGTTCTACCTCTTCGCCACCGAGCCGGTCGCGTCCGCCGCGGATCTGTCCGCCGCGAAGGCGAAGGCCAAGGCGACGCTCGACGGCCTGCGCGCGCTGATCGAGGCCGATGCGCGGCAGCGAGCGGAGGGATGAGGCAATAATATCGCGATCTGGGCGCGACGGACGCTGCGGAGGCAGGGCCGGCTTCAGCCGGCCGCCTTTCGCGGCGGGTGCGCTGGGGACCGGCTGAAGCCGGTCCTACCACAAGCCTCGCGGGCGGATCACTTCGGCTGCGTGAGGACGCGGGCGACGAGGTGGAGCAGGTCGGGCGCGGTGTAGGGTTTGGCGAGAACGTGCATCACCCCGGCCTTGGCGAGCCGGGCGCCATTGGCGGCGTCCTGCAGGCCGGTCATGGCGATGACGCGGATGTCGGGGTTGATGCGGCGCACGGCGTTCACGAGGGCGAGGCCGTCCATCACGGGCATCATCAGGTCGGTGATGACGAGCTGCACTTGTTCGCGCTCGACGGCGTAGAGGGCCATCGCCTGCGCGCCGTCCTCGGCGGCGATGACGCGGTAACTGTGCATCGCGAGCGTCTGGCGCGTGATGGCGAGCACAGTGGCGTCGTCGTCGACGAGCAGGATGGTCTGCCCCTGACCGTGCGGCAGCTGCGGCGACGCGCTGCCGCCGGGCGCGAAGGGCGCGGCGGTCTCGGTCTGCGCGGGGAGGAGGATGCGGAACGTCGTGCCGCGGCCGGGCTCGCTGTCGACGCTGACGGTGCCGCCGTGGCTGCGGACGATGCCGAGCACGGTGGAGAGGCCGAGGCCGGTGCCCTTGCCGGGTTCCTTCGTGGTGAAGAACGGCTCGAAGATGCGGTCGATGATCTCGCGCGGGATGCCGCCGCCGGTGTCGGTGACCTCCAGGCAGACGTAGGGGCCGGCGGTGAGATTGCGGTGCATCGCGGCGTATTGCTCGTCGAGGTCGGTGTTGGTGACGCGGATGTGCAGGCGACCGCCGCCCGGCATGGCATCGCGGGCATTGACGCAGAGGTTGAGGAGGACCTGGTTGAGCTGGGTGGGGTCGCCGTGGACGAGGCGGATGTCGGGGCCGACCTCGCCGGTGTAGGCGATGTTCTTCGGAAAGGTGGTGCGGATGAGCGACTCGAGCTCGCGGAGGAGATGGCCGGGGTGGACGGCGACGCGGGCGCCCTCGATGCCGTGGGCGAAGGAGAGGACCTGTTTCACCAGTTCGGTGCCACGGTGGGCGCTGCTTTCGATGGCGGAGATGAGTTTCTGTCCGTCGAGGTCGAGCGGCTTCGTGCGCAGCAGGCCGACGGCCATGATGATCGGCGAGAGGAGATTGTTGAGGTCGTGCGCGATGCCGCCCGCGAGGGTGCCGATGCTCTCGACGCGCTGCGCGCGGAGAAACTGGGCCTCGATCTTCTTGCGCTCGGTGATGTCGGTGTTGACGGCGAGCACGGACTTCGCGCGGCCGTGGGCGTCGTAGAGGAGGCGCCAGCGGCTCTCGATGGTAAGTTCGTCGCCGGCCCTGTTCACCTGGCGGACCTCGCCGCTCCACTGGCCGTGGCGGATGAGCGTCTCCATCGCGGCCGCGAGCTGGCTGGTGTCGCGATAGACGAGGTCGTTCACGGAGCGGCCGACGGCCTCGGCGGAGGTCCAGCCGTAGAGATTTTCCGCGCCCTTGTTCCAGTAGAGCACGCGGTGCTGGAGGTCGCGCACGATGATGGCGTCCTGCGTCTGGTCGAGGAGGGCGGCCTGTTCCTCGATGCGGGAGAGGGCCCGCTTCATCTCGTCGATGTCGGTGCAGGTGCCGAACCATTTCAGTATGGTGCCCGTCGCATCGCGGAGCGGCAGGGCGCGGCCAAGCATCCAGTGGTAAGAGCCGTCGGCGCGCCGGATGCGGTATTCGATATCGTAGGGCTCGCCGGTGGAGAGCGCCTGCCGCCAACGCGCTTCGGTGCGGGAGATATCCTCGGGATGGATGGCCTCCTGCCAGCCCTCGTTGACGCTGTGCTCGAGGCTGAGACCGGTGTATTCGAGCCAGCGGTGGTTGAAGTGCGTGTGCGAACCGTCGGGGCGGGTGATCCAGACGATGTGCGGGATGGTCTCGGTGAGGAGGCGGAACTCGGCCTCGCGCTCGCGGAGGGCGGCCTCGACGGCCTTGCGCTCGACGATGTCCTGTTCGAGCGCGCGGTTGGTCTCCTGGAGCTGGAGGGTCTTTTCCTCGAGCTTGCGGATGAGGGTCTCGCTGTAGGTCTTGAGGATGACGTTCTCGTCGGCGGGGGCGAGTTTGGGGAGGTTGGGCGAACCGGAGCTGACGCGGGCGCGGACCGCGCTGACACGGGCGAGGAATTCCTCGGGTTCGGCGGGCTTGAGGATAAAGGCGTCGGCGCCGAGACTGAGCGCGAGCTTCTCGTCCTCGGCCTCGGTGTAGGTGGCGGTGTAGACGACGAAGGGGATGCGGCACAGGCGCGGGTCGGCCTTCCAATGACGGAGCAGCGTGTAGCCGTCCATGACCGGCATGAGCAGGTCGGAGACGATGAGGTCGGGCGGCGCCTGCCGCGCCTTCACCAAGGCCTCGGCACCGTGACGGGCGGTGTCGACGATCTCGCCGTGTCCGGAGAGCAGCGCCTGGAGGTAATAGAGGTTCTGTTCCTTGTCGTCGACGATGAGGACGCGGGTCATGGGGTGGGGGGAGTTGTCGGGTCAAAACCGGCGATGCGCTCGATTTCGCCGAGGAAAGTCTCGGGGTTGATGGGTTTCTCGATGTAGCCGTTGCAGCCGGCGGAGAGGCATTTCTCGCGGTCGCCGACCATGGCGTAGGAGGTCGATGTAGCCGTTGCAGCCGGCGGAAAGGCATTTCTCGCGGTCGCCGACCATGGCGTAGGAGGTGACGGCGATGATGGGCGTGAGGCGGAGGTAATCGATCTCGCGCAGGGCGCGGGCGACGGCGTAGCCGTCCATGCGCGGCAACTGGATGTCGAGCAGGATAAGGTCGGGGCGGAGGACGGCGGCGGCGGAGACGCCGGCCATGCCGTCGGGCTCGGCGGAGACGTGATAACCACGCTGCTCGAGCAAGAAGGTGGCGAGGTAGCGGTTCTGTTCGTTGTCCTCGATGAGGAGGATGCGGCGACTCATGAGCGGGGGACGGGAGGAAGGTGAAGTTCGAGGGTGAAAGTGCTGCCCTGGCCCCATTCGCTCGCGGCGGTGATCTCGCCGTCCATGAGGTGGGCGAGGCGGCGGCAGATGGCGAGGCCGAGGCCGGTGCCTTCGTGCTGGCGGTTGAGGCCGCTGTCGATCTGGCGGAAGGGCTGGAAGAGCGAGCGCAGGTCGGCCGGCTTGATGCCGATGCCGGTGTCGGTGACGCGCAGGCGCACGCGCGCGCCGTGCGGGGCGGGAAGGCGGTGCGCCTCGACGGTGACCCGGCCGCGCTCGGTGAACTTCAGGGCGTTGTTGAGGAGATTGAGGAGGATCTGCTCGACGCGGCGGCGGTCGCCGGAGACGTGGTTGAGTCCGGGGCCGGCGTCGAGGTGGAGGGCGAGGCCCTTTTTCTCCGCGGCGGGGCGGAGCATGGCGGTGACGCGCTGCAGGGACTCGTCGAGCGAGAAAACCTCGGCGCGGATCTCGAGCTGGCCGGCCTCGATCTTGGAGATGTCGAGGACGTCGTTGATGAGGTCGAGCAGGTGGCGGGCGCTCCCGCGGACCATGCCGAGCTGCTTGGACTGCTCGGGCGTGAGCGGGCCGGCGAGGCCCTGGAGGATGATGCCGGTGAAGCCGATGATGGAGTTGAGCGGCGTGCGCAGCTCGTGCGACATCGTGGCGAGGAAGGCGGACTTGATGCGGTCGGCGGCCTCGGCGCGCTCGAGGGCGGTCTGGAGTTCGGCGGTGCGCTCGGCGACGGCGCGCTCGAGGTGGACGTTGGCGTCGCGCAGGGCGCGCTCGGCTTCCTTGCGCGCCGTGATGTCGCTCAGCGTGAGGAACGCCAGCGTGCGTCCGCCGGCGTAGCGGACCTGCGAGCCGGTGTAGCTGAAGATGCGCACCCAGTCGCTGTCGCGCCGGTGCACGCGGACCTCGAAGCCGTCGAGCGTCTCGCCGCGGCGCACGCGGGCGAGCGGCCAGTCGGCCGGGGGCAACGCGGTGCCGTCGAGCGTGTGCAGCTCGAACAATTCCGCGAAGCGCCGCTGCCACTGGCGGCCTTCCTCGGGATTCTCGAAGCCGAGCAGGCGCAGCGCCGCGGGGTTCCAGTGGAGGAAATCGCCCTGCGGCTCGGCGATGATCAGACCCTCGCGCAGGTTTTCGACGACGACGCGCAACCGGTCCTGCACTTCCAGCAGCGCGGTCTGCGCGGCGTGGCGCTCGGTGATGTCGATCGTCATCACGAAGATCCCCTCGGGCACCGGCTGGATGCGGAGGTCGAACCACGCGTCGGTGCCGTCGGGGAAGCGGAACTCGATCTCCTCGTGCACCGCCACGCGTTCGTCCATGCTGCGGCGCAACAGTGCGTAGGGGTGGGTCTGCTCGATGCCCGGCCACACTTCCGGCATGGTGCGGCCGAGCAGTTCGGCGTTGGGGCGGCGGTTGTGGCGCGCGGCGGCGTCGTTGAGGTAGAGGTAGCGCCAGTCGAAACCGATGAGCTGGCAGCCCTCGAGGATGCTGTCGAGGGTGGTGCGGTAGCGGTGCTCGCTCGCCTGCAGCGCGGCCTCGGCGCGGCGGCGTTCGCTGATGTCGATGCCGACGCCGACGAGGCAGACGCGGCCCTCGAACTCCACGCGACGCCCGGTGAAAAAATACGGCACGGTCGAGCCGTCCTTCGCGCGGAACGGGGCCTCGACCGAGGATTCGCCGGCGGTGAACACCTCGCCGATGCGCGCCTCGACGGCGGGGCGGTCCTCGGGGGAGAAGAAATCCAGCGGATGCATGCCGGCGATCTCCGCGTCGGAGTAGCCGGAGACGCGCGCGAAGTTGTGGTTCCAGCGGAGGAACTTTCCCGCGAGGTCGTAGAAATACAGGATGCCCGGCATGCTATCGAGCATCGTGTCGGAGAAGCGCCGCTCGCTCTGTGCGAGCGCCTCGGCGCGGCGGCGCTCTTCCTCGCGGGTGAGGTTGTCGAGGGCGAACGCGAGATCGGTCGTCGCCTCGACGAGGAGCGCGAGTTCGCGCTCCTGGAAAAAACCTTCCTCCTCGGCGTAGACGCTGAGCACGCCGCCGACGCGGTCGCCCGCGCGCAAGGGCAGCGCGACGGACGCACGCAGGCCGCGCTTCTCCACCTCGGCGCGCCACGGCAGCGTGATCGGGTCGTGCAGCATGTCGTTGCAGACGTAGGGGCGGTTGCTGCGGAACGCGCGACCGGAGGGGCCCTGGCCCTCGGGCCGCTTGTCGGCGTAGACCTTGATCGACGTGATGTAGTCGGCGCCGTTGCCGGCGGCGGCGACGGGCTCGAGTTGCTGCGTCTCGGGATTGTGCCAGCCGATCCACGCGAGGCGGAAGCCGCCCTGTTCGCAGAGTGCGGCGCAGACCCCGCGAAAAACCTCCTCGCGCGAAGCGCAACGCACGATGGCCTGGTTGATGTGGCTGAGCGCGGCGTAGAGGCGGTTGAGACGCTGGATCTCGGCCTGCTGGGCCTGGAGGAAACCGTAGCCGGTCTCCATCGCGCCGAAGGCCGAGCGCATGAGCAGCAGCAGGAGGCCGGAGGTGACGATGACGAAGCCGATGCCCTTGTAGACGCTCCAGCGGACGAGTTGCTCGGGGTCGTTGAAGAAGAGTGCGAGCGCCTGATCGGAGAAGAGGATCCAGAGCGTCGCGAAGAGCGCGTAACCGAGCGCGATCCACGCCGCCCGCGAGCGCAACCGGAGGATGAGGCGGCCGATGATCCGGGGGAGCTGCTCGGGGACGGTCATGGACGGTTCACATGGGCGGCCGGCTCCCGGGCGCGGCGATCACCTGCCGGAGCGTGGTGAGCAGGGTGTCGGCGGAGTAGGGTTTCGGGAGGAAATGCTTCACGCCGACGTTGGCGGCCTTGGCGACGTTGCTGTTGGCGTTGAGGCCGCTGGCGGCGATGATGCGCACGTGGGGATCGATGCGCTTGAGCGCGACGATGAGCGCGGGGCCGTCCATCACGGGCATCATCATGTCGGTGATGACGGCGGAGACCTGGTCGCGCGCGAGGGCGAACTGGCCGATGGCCTGCGCGCCGTCCTCGGCGGAGATCACGCGGTAGCCGAAGGCCTCGAGCGTCTGCTTCGTGATGTCGAGGATCGAGGCCTCGTCGTCGACGATGAGGATGAGCTCGCCGTTGCCGCGGGGGAATTTCTCCGCCTCGCTCTGGACCGGGTCCCCGGCGGCGGCGCCCTCCTGGGCGGGGAGGTAGACCTTGAAGGTGGAGCCCTTGCCCGGCTCGCTGTAGACGTTCACGAAGCCGCCATGGCTGCGCACGATACCCAGCACGGTGGACAGACCGAGGCCCGTGCCCTTGCCGATTTCCTTCGTGGTGAAGAAGGGGTCGAAAATGCGGTCGATGACCTCGCGGGGCATGCCGATGCCGGTGTCGGTGACCGAGAGAGCGACGTAGCGGCCGGGGCTGACACCGCGGTTCATCACGGCGTATTGCTCGTCGATGTCGGTGTTGTCGGCCCTGAGCGTGAGAGTGCCGCCATTGGGCATGGCGTCACGGGCGTTGACGCAGAGATTGAGGAGGATCTGGTTGAGCTGGGTCGGGTCGCCGGTGACGAGCCAGAGCGCGTCGGGCAGGTAGGTCTCGACGATGATGTTCTTGGGGAAGGTGTTCTCGACGATGGACTCGATTTCGCGGACGACGTGGCGCACCTGCATGGCGACGCGTGCACCCTCGACCCCGCGGGCGAAGGAAAGGACCTGCTTGACGAGGTCGGAGCCGCGGCGTGCGGACCGCTCGATGTTGTCGATGATGGGCTTCGCCTTGGCGTTCGGTTCGTAGCGGCGGAGCAGTTCGACGCCCATGGTGATCGGGGCGAGGAGATTGTTGAGGTCGTGCGCGATGCCGCCGGCGAGCGTGCCGATGCTCTCCATGCGCTGGGCGCGGAGGAACTGCTGCTCGAGCTTCTTGCGCTCGGTGACATCGGTGTTGATCGCGAGCACGGACTTGGGCCGGCCTTTCTCGTCGCGGAGCAACGTCCACCGCCCTTCGACGATCAAGGGGGTGCCGTCGCGCCGGAACTGCTCGATCTCGCCGTTCCATTCCCCTTGGGCGAGCACTTGGGCGGTGGCGGCGAGAAACGCGGAGGGGTCGGCGTAGAGGAGCTCGTTGATCGATCGACCGATCGCGTCGGCGGCGGTCCAGCCGTAGTAGCGCTCGGCGCTCTTGTTCCAGTAGAGGATGCGATGATCGAGGTCGAGGACAATGATGGCATCCTTGGCCTGATCGAGCAGGGCGGCCTGCTCGCGGAGTTTTTCCTCGGCCCGCTTGCGCTCAGTGAGATCGGTCATGCCGCCGATCATGCGGACCGCCTTGCCGGCAGAATCGCGGAGGACTTCACCGCGGTCGGCGACGGGGACGTAGGTGCCGTCGCGGCGGCGGAAGCGGTATTCGTCGGCCCAGTCGACCGCATCTCCGGCGAGAATCGCATCGATGCCGGCGATGACGCGGTCGCGATCGTCGGGATGGATCATGTCGGTCCATGTCTTGCTCGGTGAGTCGATCTCGTTGTGCCGGTGGCCGAAAAGTTGTTCGTAGCCTTCATTCCACCAGACGGTTTCCGTGACGAGGTTCCAGTCCCAGACGGCGTCATACGTGGCCTTGGCCAGCAGCCGGAAGCGCTCCTCGCCCTCGCGCAGCTGGTCGATGATGGCGCGACGCTCGGTCACGTCGCGCATGGTGCCGACGATGCGCTCGACCCGGCCGCTGGCGTCGACGACGGGTGAGGCATGCTCGCGGATCCAGCGAATCGCGCCGTCGGGGCGGACAATGCGGAAATCGACGTCGGTCTTTTTGCCGCGCAATTGGTCGGTCAGGGCCCGTTCGGCGATGGCCCGATCCTCGGGGTGGACGTCATCGAGGTAACCCGTCGGGTGGGCGTAAATCCAATCGAGGGGACGCCCCCAGATGCTCTCATAGGCCCGATTGGCATAGAGAAGACGGTTGCTGATGGGATCGTAATTATAAAAGACGTCGCCGATGTTCTCGGCCATTTCGCGGAAGCGCTCCTCGCTCTCGCGAAGCCGTTCAGCGGCGGCGCGGGATTCGGTGATGTTTTCCACCGTGCCGATGTAATGCCTCATCTGGCCCGCGTCGTCCCGCAGGGCGGTGACGCCGACGCGGCACCAGATGATGTTGCCGCCCCTGTCGAGGTAGCGCTTCTCGATCGAGTAGCTGTCCTTGCCGCCCTCGCGCAGATGCCGCATCTCTTGCGCGGTGATGGCGCGGTCATCCGGATGCGTGATCTCCACGATGCTTCGTCCGATCATCTCGGTTTCGGTGAAACCGAGCATCCGGCAGAAGGAGGTGTTGATCTGGAGGAAGCGTCCCTCGGTGGAGACGAGCGCCATGCCGATGGGGGCGTTGAAGAAAGTGTGGCGGAAGCGCTCCTCGCTCAGGCGCAGTTGTTCGGCGGCGGCGCGGCGTTCGTTGATGTCGCGGAAGTGGACCGCGAGGCCGAATTCGCTCGGGTGCGCGCGCACCTCGAACCAGGTCTCGAGCGGGGGATAGTAGGACTCGAAGGTGACGGACTGGCGCGTCTGGACGGCGTGCTGGTAGTGCTCCTCGAAGAGCGAGCCGCGGGCCTCGGGGAATTCGTCCCAGACGTTGCGGCCGATCAGCTCCTCGCGCGGGCGTTTGAGCAGGCGTTCGGCCTCGTGGTTGACGAAGGTGAAGCGCCACTCGCCATCGAGGGTGAAGAAGGCGTCGGTGATGTTTTCGAGCGTCGTGACCAGGCGCGTCTCCATCTGGCGGCTCTGGGCCTCGGCCTCTTTCAGGGCCGTGATATCGAGCATGATGCCGCGCAGCATCGCGGGGCGGTCCGGCACCTCGACGTAGGCGACGATGTCGCGGATCCAGACGATCCGTCCGTCGGCGGCGAGCATGCGGTATTCGAAGGTGTGATTCTCCTTCCGCTGTGTCGCCTCGAGGCAGTAGCGCACAATTTCGTCGCGCTCGTCGGGGTGGATGTGGCGCGGCCAGAAATCCGCGTCGTCCAGCCAGGCACGGATGGGATAGCCGAGGATGCGCTCGGCCTGCTGGCTGACGAAGGTGAACTTGAGGGTGCCGGCCGCCGCCTCCCAGACGATGCCGTCGATGGAATTGACGAGATTCGTGTGCAGCACGCGGGCCTCGATCAGTTCCTGCGCGGCGCGTTTTGATTCCTCGATGTCCTGGAAGGCGCCTTGGACGCGGACGATCTCCCCGACGGAATTGCGGACGGCTTCGCCCATCACGCGCACCCAGAGGCGGCGACCGCGGGCGCTTTCGATCTGCGCCTCGATGTCGAAGGGCACGCCCTCGGTGACGCAGCGGAGGAAGTGCGTCCGCAGGTGCTCGCGCGTTTCGAGGGTGTAGAAGGTGAGGCCGTTGTCCACCGTCGGCACGAAGTCGCTGGCGACTTCGTGGAGGGCGCGGACTTCGTCGGACCAGAAGGTCCGGCCTTCGGGCAAGCTCACCTCCCACGCGCCGATGCGGCCGAGGCGGCTGGCCATGCGGGCGAGGCGGCGCAGGTTTTCCAAGTGCTGCTCTGATTCGCGCCGGTGGGAGATATCGCGGAAGCTGACCACCGCGCCCTTGATCGCGCCGGCGCTGTCTCGGATGGGCGAGCAGGTGTATTCGACGGGGAAGGGGTTGCCGTCCTTGCGGAAGAACACCTCGTCGTCGATCCGCCGCGTGACGCCGTCGCGCAGCGTGCGGTAGATGGGGCATTCGCAGACCGGATAATCCGAGCCGTCGGCGCGATGATGATGGATGACCGTGTGAGAATGCCGGCCGATGAGTTCATCCTGCTTCCAACCGAGCATGGCGGCGCCGGCGGCGTTCTCGAACACGATGCAGCCGTTTTGATCGAGGCCGTGGATGCCTTCGCTGACGGAGTCGAGGATCAGGCTCTGCCGGCGCTGCAGTTCATGCATGACCGACTCGGCGTCGCGGCGGTCGATGGTGGCGCGGAGCATCTCGGCAAGGGAATCGACCAGCTTGCGTTCCTCGGCGAGAAACGGCCTTTCGGCCTCGGCGGGGGCCGACCCGAGATAGACGACCTGCAGGACACCGGAGACGCCGTTGAGCGTGCGGAATTCGCTGCGCAATTCCGCGGTGCTCTCGCGCCAGTTCGCCGTCGCATGGATGGAGTCGCCGTAAACGACACGGGCCGCGGCCAGGTGCGGATGCTGCATCGCGGGCGGGAGGATGTTGGCGATTCCGCCCAGCATCTCCGCCAACGGGCGGTCGAGTTCCCGCAGCAGATCGGCGGCCAGGTGCAGCGCGTTCAGTTCCTTCACGCGCTCGCCGAGATCGTGCACGAGGCGGCTGCGGTCCTGCTCGAGCTTCCGTTGCTCGGTGATGTCGCGGCAGGTGCCGATGGCACGCAACGGCCGGCCCGCTTGGTCGAGGAAGACCTGCCAACGTTCCTCGACGATCTTTTCCGTTTCGCCCGGCAGGAGAAGGCGGTGCTCGATCACGCAGGGCTCGCCGATTCCAGCGGAGGCGGCAAAGGCCTGATCGACTTTCCCGCGGTCGTCGGGATGGACGAGCTGGAGAAAACTTTGGTGCGTTGGCCGGAAACTCGCGGGGTCGGTGTGGAAGATGCGGTGGGTCTCCTCCGACCACGTGACTTCCATGGTGTGCAGGTCTGTCTCCCAACTGCCGACCTTCGCCACGGCCTGAGCCTCGATCAGGCGGCGGCGTTCGCGTTCGAGTTTCGCGGCGAGTTCGCGCTGGGCGGCCTCGCTGCGCTGCTGGGCGCGCAGGCGGCGGGCAAGCTCCAGGTGCGCCATGACATGGCGGCTGAGGATGCGCAGGGCGCGCTGCTGCTCGGTGGTGAGTTCGCGACGACGGCGATCGAGCACGCAAAGGGTGCCGAGGCGTTCGCCCTCGGGTGTAACGAGGGCGGCTCCGGCGTAGAAGCGGATGCGCGGGGTATCACGCACGAGGGGATTGTCGGCGAAGCGTTCGTCCTGCGTCGCGTCGGGCACGACCAGGATGTCGGGGCCGTGCAGGGCGTGGTCGCAGAAGGCGAATTCCCGCGCCGTTTCCGTTTGCTCGAAGCCGAGCCGCGCCTTGAACCACTGCCGCGATTCGTCGATCAGAGTGATCAACGCCATCGGCGCGCCGCAGATTTCGCTCGCGAGGGTGACGATCTCGTCGAGCTCCGCTTCGGGCGCGGTGTCGAGCACCCCGTAGTCGCGGAGGACGGCGAGGCGTCGGCGTTCTTGAGCGGTGAGTTCGGGCATGAGCAGGGGATGACCGCGTTGGTCAACCGGTGGCGAGGCAGCGGACCACGAGCGAGAGTCTCGTTGGGCGCATGGGGAAAATTTGAGCAGCCGAAAGGCTGTGACCGGGGTGTGAGTGAACCGCGGGTTCGTGGAGGTTGGTGATCGATGCGCCGCGTGGACAGCGCAGGCGCAAGTGTGCAAATCCCATGCATTTGGTCCAGCCCCCTTCCGCCGCTGGCCAAGAAAAGGGCGCATCCCGGGAGGATGCGCCCAACTAAGGAAAGATGGCTCTGGCTCAGATGAGCAGAAGTGCTGGTTTCTCGAGCAGGTCCTTCAGTGCGGCGAGGTATTGCGCGCCGAGGGCGCCGTCGACGACGCGGTGGTCGCACGAGAGGGTCAGCGACATCGTCTGCCCGACGACGATCTGGCCGTTCTTCACGACCGGTTTTTCGACGGTCGTGCCGACGGCGAGGATGGCGGCGTTGGGCGGGTTGATGATGGCGGAGAAGCGGTTGACGCCGAACATGCCGAGGTTCGAGACGCAGAAGGTCCCGCCGGTGAACTCTTCGGGTTTGAGCTTCTTGTCCTTCGCGCGCTTGCCGAGGGCCTTCGCCTCCGTGCTGATGGCGAACACGGACTTGAGGTGCGTGTCGCGGACGACGGGGGTGATGAGGCCGTCGTCGATCGCGACGGCGAAGGAGACGTGCGCGGCGCCGTGATACTGGATGCCGGTGCCGGTCCACGAGGCGTTGACGCCGGGGACGCGGCGGAGCGCCTCGGCGCTGGCCTTGAGGATGAAGTCGTTGACGGAGAGCTTCACACCCTCGGCGGCGAGGCCGTCGTTGAGCTGCGCGCGGAGCGCGAGCAGCGGCGCGGCGTCGATCTCGATCTCGACGTAGAAGTGCGGGATCTGCGTCTTGGCCTCAAGCAGACGGCGCGCGATGGTGGCGCGCATGTTGGAGGCGGTGACGGTGCGCTCCTCCTGGATCGGGCCGGTGCGCGCGGACGCGCCGCCGGTGAAGACGGCGCCGGACCGGGGCGGGGGCGCCCCGGCTCCAGCCGCGGCGGGCGCGGCGGATTTCAGTTTGGAGGGATCGGCGGCGGCGGCGAGGATGTCGGCCTTGACGAGGCGGCCGTGCGGGCCGGTGCCGGTGACGCGGGCGGCGTCGATCTGGTGCATCGCGGCGAGCTTGCGCGCGAGCGGGGAGATTTTCAGGCGGCCTTCAGGGGCGGCCGGCGCGCTCGGGGCCGGCGTGGCAACCGGAGTGGGCGCGGGCGCGGCAGCAGGAGCGGGTGCGGCCGGCGCGGCGGGGGCGGCCGGTGCGGCGGGGGCCGGTTCCGGTCGGGGCGGGGGCGCCCCGGCTCCAGTGGGAGTGGGGGCGGCGCCGGCGGGGGCTTCGACTTTTTCGCCCTTTTCGCCGATGGCGCAGAGCGGGGCGCCGATGGCGATCTGCGAACCGGCGGGCGCGAAGATCTTCACGAGCGTGCCGGCGAAGAAGGACTCGAGTTCCATCGTCGCCTTGTCGGTCTCGACTTCGGCGAGCATGTCGCCGGCTTTCACGGGGTCGCCTTCGTTCTTCAGCCATTTGACCAGCGTGCCCACCGTCATGGTGTCGCTGAGCTTCGGCATATCGATGATGTTGGCCATGGGAATCAGGAGTGAGTAGTGAGTAGCGGGTAGTGAGTAGAAGGAGAGGCAGGCGAGTGACGGGGCGCTTTCGGAGCGTGATGCTCGCTACTCGCTACCCACTACTCGCTACTGGTTCATTTCATCACTTCGAGCGCGGCGGCGTAGATGCGGTCGACGTTCGGGAGCTGGATCTTTTCGAGCGGCGGGCTGTAGATGGCGGGGGCGTCCATCGACGTGACGCGCTTCACGGGGGCGTCGAGGTAGTCGAAGGCCTTTTCCTGGATGATGCAGGCGACCATCGCGCCGACGGAGCAGAAGGGCTTCGCTTCCTCGACGTAGAGGGCGCGGTTGGTCTTCTTGACGGAGTTGAGGATCGTCTCCTCGTCGAGCGGGCGGATGGAGCGGAGATCGACGACCTCGGCGTTGATGTTGTGCTTTTCCTTGAGGAGTTCGGCGGACTTGAGCGCCATGCGGATGGCGCGGCCGTGGCCGATGATGGAGAGGTCCGTGCCTTCGCGGATGACGTTGGCCTTGCCGAGCGGAACGAGGTATTCGCCGTCCGGCACTTCGCCCGTCTCGCCGTAGAGCATGGTGTTTTCCATGAAGAGCACGGGGTCGTTGTCGCGGATGGCGGACTTAAGGAGGCCCTTGGCGTCGTAGGGAGTGGAAGGGACGACGACCTTGATGCCGGGGTGGTAGGCCGCGATGGACTCGGGCGTGTGTGAGTGGGTCGCGCCGACGTTCGTGCCGCCGTTGGCGGGGCCGCGGATGACGATCGGGCAGTGCGTGAGGCCGCCGAACATGTAGCGGACGTTGGCGGCGTTGTTGAAGATCTGGTCGAAGGCGACGGAGTAGAAGCTGAAGAACATCAGCTCCATCACCGGGCGCATGCCGAGCATGGAGGCACCGATGCCGAGGCCGATAAAGCCGGCCTCGCTGATCGGCGTGTCGATGACGCGCTTCGGGCCGTATTTGGCGAGCATGCCTTCGGAGACCTTGTAGGCGCCGTTGAATTGGCCGACTTCTTCGCCCATGAGGACGACGTTCTCGTCGCGCTCGATTTCCTCGCTCATGGCGTGGCGGAGGGCTTCGCGGAAAGTGATGACGGGCATTTTCGGGAAAGGATTAAGTTACAAGTGACAAGTATCAGGTGGATGTAGCGCGGGGTCGCGTGACCCCGCCGCTCGAACTCAGTCGAAGAAGAGGGAGCCGGCGGATTTGCGGTCGGCGGGATTGTCGGCCTCCCAATAGACGTCCTTCTTGATGTCCTCGACGGTGGGGAAGGGGCTCGCCTCGGCGTAGGCGGCGGAGGCCTCGGATTCGGCGCGGGCGGCTTCGTCGATCTGCTTGATGAGGTCGTCGTTGAGCACGCCCTCGGCGACGAGGAGTCGCTCGTAGGTCATGATCGGATCCTTGGTCGCCTTGTATTCCTCGATCTCCTTCTTCTCGCGGTAGGTCGTGTCGGGGTCGGCGACGGAGTGGCCGCGGTAGCGGTAGGTGCGGATCTCGAGGACGCTCGGGCGGGATTCGTCGTGGGCGAGCTTGAGCAGGCGGTGGAACTTGTCGCGGATTTCGAGGACGTCGTGGCCGTTCTCGGCGACATCCCAGTGCATGCCGTAACCCTCGGCGCGTTGCGCGAGCTGCGGGCCGGCGGAGGAACGCGCCTGGCTCGTGCCCATGGAGTAGCCGTTGTTCTCGATGACGAAGACGACCGGGAGGTTCCAGAGCGCGGCGAGGTTGTAGGCCTCGTGCACGGCGCCCTGGTTGACCGCGCCGTCGCCCATGAACGCGAGGCAGGCGCCCGTGAGGCCGCGGTATTTCAGCGCATAGGCAATGCCCGTGCCGAGCGGGATCTGGCCGCCGACGATGCCGTGACCGCCCCAGAAGCGGCGGGTCGGGTCGAAGTAGTGCATCGAGCCGCCCTTGCCCTTGGTGCAGCCGGTGTATTTGCCGTAGTTCTCCGCCATGAGCGAATTCAGGTCCATGCCGACGGCGATGGCATGACCGTGCTCACGGTAGGCCGTGATGATGTGATCGTTTTCGCCGCGGACCGAGGCGCAGCCGACGGCGATGGATTCCTGGCCGATATAGAGGTGCAGGAAGCCGCCGATCTTGCCCTGTTGGTAGGCACGGAGGCAGCGCTCCTCAAAGCGGCGGATGCGGACCATCTCACGGTAGAGATGGATCAGCTCATCTTGGCCGAGCTTGGCGTTGATGGGAGCCTGGCGCGCGTTGTAGGCGGGTGCGGCCTCGTCGCTCTTCTTGGTGGTGGGGGCTTTCTTGCTCACAATGTTTTAAGTTTAAAATGATTTCGGGACGCCAAGGTCTTAACTTGGCCCTGCGGCCCGAAAGACAAGCGAAACTTACCGCCCCGTTGTGTATTAGGTGAGTGCGGCGCCCGGCGCGGCCGGCGGCGTGATCTGCTCCACGGTGATCCGAATCGGCGAAACCGAGCAGTCCGCGCGCAACGAAACGAAGCGGTCACGATACTGATCGTAGATCGGCCAGAGTGCCGCGGCGTCGGTCTCGGGGATCTCCAGACGGTTGATGTCGGCGCGCGACCAGAAGGCGAACTTCCCCTCCGTGATGTCCGGCGGCAGCGCCTCGATCGGGCGGCGGCAATGGAACAGGAACATCAGCCAGTGATTGTGCCCTTGGTAGGCCTTCTCCGCGATCATCGCGAAGAGGTGCAGGTCCTCCTCGGCGACGCGCAACCCGACCTCCTCCTCGATCTCGCGCACGGCGCATTGGAAGGGGGACTCGCCCGTGTCCATCTCGAGCTTGCCGCCGATGGGCGACCAGACACCGAGGTTGGGCTGCTTGGCGCGGAGCATGAGCAGGAGTTCGCCGGCGCGGTTCTGCAGGAACACGAGCACGCTGATCTTGTAGGGCAGGGGAGCGCTCATCGGAGAAGGCGGCAGCGTGCGCGCGCCGCGCGACCGGGCAACGCAATTCCCCCGCGGCGCGACGCGGTGCGGGCGGACGCGACCCGCGCGGGTCAAAAAACCTTGCCGCCGCCGCGTGAGCGCCGCGACACTGGCCGTGTCACCATGCCGAAAGCGCGCGCAGCGATCCTGGATTGCGGGGCCAGTCACGTCGCCTTCGCGCTCGTCAGCCAGCCTGGCCGGTCGCGGCCGCGCCTCGAGGAGTTCGCGTGGGAGGGTCTGGCTGTGGAGCCCGGCCGCGAGGACGAATGGCTCGAACAGCTCCGCGCCGCGCTCGCGGCCCTGCGCCCACGCTGCGCCCACCGCGGCCCGGTGGCGGTCGTGCTGCCGGGGCACCTCGTGCTCACCAAGTTCATCAAGACCCCGCGCGTCGACCCCGCCAAGCGCGAGAAGGTCATCCGCTTCGAGGCGCAGCAGAACATCCCGTATGCGCTGACCGACGTCGTCTGGGGCCACGCCGTCAGCGGCGAAACCGAACTCGACGTCGAGGTGATGCTCTGCGCCGCCAAGCTCGATGCGGTCGACGCGCTTTGTCGCGTGCTCGAGGAAACCGGCTTCACGCCTTCGGCGCTGTTGCCGCCGGCGCTGGCCCTCGCCGCCGCCGCCCGTCTCGCCGCTCCCGCCGCGGACGCGCCCCCCGCGCTGCTCGTCGAGATCGGCTCGCGCTCCACCACGCTGCTGCTCGCGGAGCCGGCCCGCTTCCACGCCCGCACACTCGCCAGCGGGGGCAACACCGTCACGCAGCAACTCGCCGCCGGACAGGATTGCGAATTCGCCGACGCCGAGGCGCTCAAGATCTCCGCCCGGCACGCCGATCTCGTGGCGGGCGCCGCGGACACCTTCGCCACGCGCCTCGCGCAGGAGATCACGCGTTCCGCCCTGCATTTCAAGCGCCAGTCCGGCGCCGCCACGCCCGGGCGCCTGCTGCTGGCGGGCGGCGGGTCGCGCCTGGCCGGACTTTCCGATCTGCTGGCCGCGCGGCTCCGCGTGCCCGTGGAGCGCTTCGATGTGCTCGGCGCGGTCGACATCCGCCAGCCTGCGGCCGCTGCCGGCGTGTCCGAGCGCGCCGCCGAGGTCGCCGCCCTCCTCGGCGCCGCGGTGGAGCAGTTTTCCGCCAGCCGGCCCGGACTCGACCTCCTGCCGCCCCGGTTGCGCGCCCGCGCCGACACGCGCCGCCGCCGCCCGTGGCTCGGCGCCGCCGCCGCGCTCGCCGCGCTCGCGCTGCTGCCGCCGCTCCTGCACTATCGTGAGCTCGCCGCGACCCTGCGCGCCAAAGTGGCCGTCGTCGACGCCGAGATCGCGCCCCTGCGCGAGCGCGAGGCGCGCAACCGCGCCAACGCCGAGCGCCTCGCCGAGCTGCAGAGCCAGATCGCGCAACTCCGCACCGTGCACGGTCGGCGCGCCCACTGGCCGGCGTTCCTCGCCGACGTCCAGGACCGGCTCGCGCGCGTCGAGGACGTGTGGCTCGAGCGCCTCCACGTCGTGCCGGCCGGCGCCGAGGGCGGACCGCTCCGCCTCGCTGTCTCCGGGCGCCTGCTCGACAAGACCAACCCGCTGGCGAACGTCAGTCCCGACACCTACCGCCGCGTGACCGCCTTGCTCGGCCGCCTCGTCGAGTCGCCCTTCGTTTCCGCCGTCGAGGGCGAACGCTTCGACAACCGCCAGCCCGGCATCCTGCATTTCGACTTCGTGCTCGTCACCGAGCCCGACCGCCCCCTGTGAACCTCGCCGCGATCCAGCGTCATCCGCTCTTCACGCTCGTGCTCGTCGCGAGCGCCGCGGCCGTCGTGGCACAGGGCTGGCTGCTGGCCGGCGCCATGGGCGAGGCTCGCCGCGCGGAGAATCTCCTCGCGCAACGCCGCCAGGAACGCGACTGGCTGGCGGCGCAGTCCCCGGCGCTGAGCGCCGCGAACGCCGCGGCGCTCGAGGAGGATGTCGCCGCCGCGGAGAAAAATCTCGCCGCGCTGCGCACCGCGCTCGCCGGCCGCCGCCGCGCTCGACCGGAACCGCCCGCGCGCCCGCTCGACGCCTACTTTGCGCTCGCCGCCTACACCGACCGGATGCGCGCGCTCGCCGCCCGCCAGCAGGTCCGCGTGCGGGCGGACGAGGCCTTCGGCTTCGCCTCGCACACCAACGAGGGTCCGGAACCGGACCTGCTCGCGCGCGTGCATCTCCAGGCGGTGGTGTTGGAACACCTGGTGGCGACCCTGCTCGAGGCGCGGCCGCGCGCGCTGCTCGGCGTGCAGCGCGAACGCCCCGTGCCCGAATCCCGGCGCACCGTGCGCCTCGCGCCCGCGGCGGCCGCGGAGACGGCGGAGCCGCCCGCGCGGCCCGGCGGCGTGCCGGCGGATTTTTTCTCGCCCGACGAACAGCTGCGCCTGCGCCGGCCGGGGCTGGTCGACACCGAGGCGTTCCGGCTCGAGTTCACCGGCCAGACGCAGACGCTGCGCGCGTTCCTCAACGAAGTCGCGGCCTTCCAGCTGCCGGTGATCGTGCGCAGCGTCGAGGTCGAGCCCGCGCTGGCCGACGACGCGCCCGTGTCCGACGCCGCGCCGTCGCCGGATGCGCCGGTGCCCGTCGTGCGCGACAATTTTTCCAAGTTTGCCGTCGTGCTGGAATTTGTTGAAGTCCTGCCCGCCGCTCCACCCCCGGCGTCCCCATGATCTCCTCCCTGCGTCTGCCCGTGGAAAAATTCGTCCTTGGCGCCGCCTGCGCCCTTGCCGTCGGTGCCGGCGCGTGGGCGTGGCAGCAGCAGGCCGGCCTGCGCGCGTTGCGCGCGCAACCGGAGACGGCGGCGCTGACCGGCGCCGCCTACGCGCGGGCGGAATTCGCGGCGCCGGCCCGCGCCCCGAAGGCTTGGGGCAAGCCCGCACCCCAATCGCAGGGCGGCGGATGGATCTACGAGATCTTCACGCCCCCCGTCATCTATTACCACGCCTCCGCGCGCGCGTTCAGCGTCACGCCGCCCAGCGCGTTCCAGGACAGCGCGCTCGCGTTCGGGTTGGAGCTGCTCGACGTGCGCCGCGAGCTCTACCGCCTGCAGCTGATGGGCTACCTCGGCTCGGCGCAGGATTATCTGGCGGCGTTCGTGAGCCCGCAGCTGCCGGAGACACTGCTGGCGCGGCCCGGCCGTCGCTTCGAGGAGCTCGGTCTCACGCTGAGGGACTTCGCCGTGCGCAAGGTCAACGTCGCCGCGCCCGGCGAGCTGCCGGTCTACGACATCGCCGCCTTCGCCGTGCTGCAGGATGAACGCACCGGCGAGGAGATCACGCTCGACAACCGCGCCCGCCGCTTCACCGACACGCCGCTGGCCGTGCTGCGGCTCGGTGCGCAGGCGAAGCCCCGCGAAGTGCGCGAGGGCGACGAGTTCACCGAGAACGACGCCACCTACCGCATCGACCGCATCCAGCTCGATCCGCCGGAGGTCGTCGTCGCCAAGCAGGTGCCCGGGCTGCCGTTCCCGGAATTGCGCGTGCTGAAACCCACCGGCGCCGTGGCCACCCAGGCCGAGCCGCCGGGCAAACGCTTCCAACGCCCCGAGCGCCGCGGCGTCGTCGAACGCGCGCCCCGCCGCTGAATCGCTTTCCCATGCCCCGCTCTCGTCGCCTCACGCTCCTCCTCCTCGCTCTCAGTCTCGGCTTGGCGCCCGCCCTCCCGGCGCAGGAGAGCGCGACCGAGGCGAAGATCCGTCTTCTCTCCGAGGCGCTGCGCGCGCGCGACAGCGGCGACACCGCGGCGGCCCGCGCCCGGCTGGAGGAATTGCTCCGCTTCGCCCCCGGCGACGCCACCGTCATGCGCCTGCTCGCCAGCCTGGACCAGGGCGCGGCCCGGAAGGTCACGGTCAGCGGCGGCGAGGTCGTGGCGCCCGCCCCGGCCGGCGACGAGGCGGCCCGGCTCGCGCGCGCCGAGGAGGCGCGACTCGAACAGGCGATCGCCGCCGCCGCCCGCACCGTGCGCGAAGCGCGCGCGCTCGCCGCGGAAAAGCAATTCGGCGCCGCGCTCGAACGCCTCGCGCAGGCCCAGTCCGCCCTGCCCGAAAACGCCGCGACGCAGGCCGTGCTGACCGAGATCGCCATCGCCCGCGCGGAAATCACCAGCGAGCGCGACGAACTGCTGGCCGAGCTCGCGCGTCCGGCCGCGACCGAGCCCGCCCCGGTGACGACCGCGCCGGTCGCGCCCGCCCCGGAGCCCCCGGCGCCTGCGCCCGCGCGCGCGGCGCCGCTGACCGACGAGGTGCGGGCCCTGCTCGCGCGCGGCCGCAGCCAGTTCCTGGCCGGCGAGCCGGCCGCCGCGGCGCAGACCTTCGCGCGCGTGCTCGAGCTCGATCCGGCCAACCCAGACGCCGATGCGTTCCTCCGCCGGATCGCCCACCGCAGCGTCGACCAGAACGCCGACCGCACGCGCACCTCCGCGCAGATGCTCAACGAGGTCGCGCGCGCCTGGCAGCGTCCGGGCGTCTACGCCGAGCCGCCGCCGGGCGCGAAACTGCCCGACGGTCCGTCGCCGCTGCTGGAGAAGCTCAACCAGATCGTGCTCCCGAGCGTGAACTTCAGCGGCCTCGAACTGAGCCGCGTGGTCAACACCCTCAGCGCCGTGTCCGAGGAGTTCGACCGCGGAGCCGCGGAGCCGAAGGGCGTGAACATCGTCCTGGTCGATCCCGCCGGCGCCAACCCGACCGTGTCGATCACGCTCCGCAACCTCTCGCTCAAGCGCGTGCTCGATTTCATCACCGACTCGGTCGGCTACCAATACGAGGTGCAGGCCGACGCGGTGGTCATCCGCCCCGGCGGCGAGCAGTCGACCCTCGACACGCAGTTCTTCCCGGTCTCGCGCTCGACCGTGCTGCGCATGACGGGCCGCGGCACGCAGCAGGCGGGCGGCACGACGCTCGACCCGCTCGCCGGCGGCGCCGCGACGGCCGGCGCGCCGCAGAGCATCGAGGGCGAGGGACAGGCGATCCGCAATTTCCTCCAGCTCGCGGGCGTGAACTTCGACCAGGTCGACGGCAGCACGCTGGCCTTCGACGGCTCGCAGCTGATCGTCACGCAGACCGGCCGCAACCTCGACCGCATCCGCAACATCCTCGCGCGCTACAGCGAGGTGCGGCAGGTCGAGATCGAGGCCAAGTTCATGGAAGTGCAGGACGGCGCGCTCGAGGAACTCGGCATCAATTGGAACATCGGTAAGAAGGCCACGCAGCAATCGGGTGCGAGCGTGACGAATTACGTGACGGGGAATCGCTCGCTCGCGGGGGCCTTTACGAATTCAGTGGGTGGTCTCACCGGTAGAATTGTGAGACCTGAAAGCCCCCCAATTACTGATGTTACTGCGGACCGCATAAACGAAACGACAAACACTGACGGTAGCGTGACGGTTTCAACTCAGGGTTATCGCACATCTACAACGCCTGGAACTTCCGCACTTGATTTGCCGATTATCAATAATCCACCAGCGATTCCTGGACTAAATAACCTCGGGTTGGGTGCCAACCCACTCGCGACGATCACGGGCATCCTCGGCGAGTTCAACGTCAACGCCGTCATCCGCGCGCTCTCGCAGCGCAGTGGCACGGAGCTGCTCAGCGCGCCGAAGCTCACTGTGCTTTCCGGCAATCCCGCCACCATCACGGTCGCGCAGGAGCTGCGCTACCCGCAGTCCTACGGCCAGGTGCAGAGCCAGGTCGGCACCGGCAATGCCAGCGGCGGCGGCTCGGCGGGCGTCACGATCACGGCGGGCACGCCGCAGGAGTTCACGACGCGCAATGTCGGCGTCGAGTTGCGCGTGACGCCGACGGTCGAGGAGGACGACTACAGCATCAGCCTCGACCTCAACCCGAAGGTGACGGAGTTCGAGGGTTTCGTCGAATACGGCGGCCAGAGCGTCGCGGTGTCCGGCAGCACGACGGTCACGGTGCCGTCGGGCTTCTACCAACCGATCTTCGCCATCCGCGAGGTGTCGACCAAGGTCACGATCTGGGACGGCGCGACACTCGTCATGGGCGGCCTGACGCGCGAGGACACGCGCAAGACGAACGACAAGGTGCCCGTCGTCGGCAACCTGCCGGTGCTCGGCCGGCTCTTCCGCAGCAGCGGCGAGAGCGCGCAGAAGCGCAACCTGCTCATCTTCGTCACCGCGAATCTCGTCAGCCCGGGCGGCTCGTTGAAGAAGCAATCGGTCCCGGGCGCACCCGCCGGCACGATCTTCCAAAACCCGACCATCGTCACGCCCGCCGGCGCGGCGGGGCGGAAGTGAGAAAGTAGCGGGAGCTTCCAGCTCCCGCCACCTCCGCCATCCCCAAGCGGGAGCTGGAAGCTCCCGCTCCTTTCTCCGGCCCAACCTCGGCCGCCGCGGGAAATGGTTTGGCGCGCGCGGGCGAACCCGCTTGCGTTCCGCGCATGGCGAAATGGCTCCTGCTCGACGGCTACAACCTCGCGTTCCGCGCGTTCTACGGGATGCCCGAACTGACGCGCGCGGACGGATTCCCCACCGGGGCGCTCCACGGCTGGGTGAAGACGATCTGGCGGCTGCAGGACCAGGAATCGCCCGATGCCATGCTCGTGTTCTTCGACCTCGGCGGCTCGCAGGACCGGCTCGCGCTCCATCCGGAATACAAGGCCAACCGCGCCGAGACGCCCGAGCCGCTGGAGAAGCAGATCCCCGTGATCAAGGACCTGACGCGCGCGATGGGCCTCGTCGGCGTCGAGCTCGACGGCGTGGAGTCGGACGACCTGCTCGCCTCGCAGGCGCGGATGCTGGCACAGGCCGGGCACGACGTCTGGATCGTGAGCGCCGACAAGGATTTCGCGCAGTGCGTGAACGAGCGCATCAAGATCCTGCTGCCGCCGCCGACGGCGAACCCCAAGCTCGGCTGGCGAACGATGGACGCGGCGGGCGTGGTGGAGAAGTTCGGCGTGCCGCCGGAGAAGATCGCGGAGTTCCTCGCCATCGTCGGCGACACGTCGGACAACATCCCCGGCATCGACGGCTGCGGCCCGAAGACGGCGACGAAATGGCTGCACGAGTTCGGCACGCTCGAGGGACTGATCGCCGGCGCGACGACGGTGAAACCCGACCGCTTCCGCGAGCAGATCGCCGCGCGCGCGGAGGATTTGCGCCGCAACCTGAAGCTCACGACCTTCCGCACCGATGCGCCGCTGCCGTGGATCGAACCCGGCACGCCCGAGCCGGCGAAGCTGTTTCCGCTGCTTGCATCGATGGAGATGAAATCGACGCTGACCGAGGCGCAGCGCCGCTACACGGGGCAGCGCGAGTTGTTCTGAGTGAGGCCGCGCGCGAAAGGCTGGATAGGTGCGCGGCGCGATTGAGGGCGAGTGAAGCGGATGCCGCGGGGGAGCGGGTTGTATTGACCACGGATGGCACGGATGGTCACGGATCACGTTTCGCGTTGGAGGGGCGCAGTCTTGCAGCGCCCGTTCGGTGCGCGGGTCCTTTGGGCGCAGCAAGACTGCGCCCCTCCATTCCGCTGCGGATGTCTTTATGCGTGAAGATCCGTGCTATCCGTGGTTCAAAAAACGGGACGGATCGCGGCGTGGGCTGACTAGCCAGCCGAGCCGGCCTCGACTCACCCTCAACCGACAAACTCAACTCACGCGGACGGCGGCTCGAAGATGTAGCCGATGCCGTGGACGGTCTTGAAGCAGTCGAGCGAGAGGCCGTTCTGCGTGAAGGCGGCGCGGACCTTGACGATGTATTGGTCGAGCGAGCGGCTGCGCACGTCGGCGTGGATGCCCCATACGGAGTGGATGAGCTCCTTGCGCGTGATGACGACGTGGCGGTGGGTGTTGAGGTAGGCGAGGATGCCGAGCTCCTTGCGGCCGATCTTGTGCAGCGCGCCGTTGGGGAACTCGATCTCGAGGCGCTCGGGGTGCACGGTGGCGCCGAGAAATTCGAAGGGCTGGTCGACGGTGCGGACGTTCTTGGTGAGATGGAAATCGGCCTTCGACTCGGCGCGGCGGAGCACGGCGTTGATGCGCGCGATCAGTTCGGCGTAGCTGAACGGCTTCGTGATGTAGTCGTCGCCGCCCATGTCGAGGCCCTTGACCTTGTCGGTCTCGCCGACGCTGCCAGTGAGGAAGATCGTGGGGACGTTGATGTCCCGGGCCTTGAGGTCGGCGAGGAGCTGGAAGCCGGTCGCGTCGGGAAGGTTGAGGTCGAGGAGGAGGAGGTTGGCGAAGTTGCGCTCGAGAAACCGGAGCGCCGGCGCGCAACGGTCGTAGGGCTGGGTCTGCATGCCCGCGTGCTCGAGGCGCTGGCAGATGAGCTGGCAGAGTTCCTTCTCGTCTTCGACGACGACAATGAGCGGGCGGGGGGAGGCAGACATGCGGGGCTAAGGTTTCAGAGACCGTGGGGTTGCAACGGAGTGCCATGCCCGGCCGGCACGGACCAGTGGCGGGGCGGCGCTGGCAGGCGTAAAACCGGCGCCGAATTGGGGTGCAAGGCCGTGGCCATAGCACGCTTTTACAATTCACCCCGGCCTTGTAAAGCCCCGTTCCGCGGAGGTGACCGACAGGGGGATGGCGTTGGCGCGCCTCAGCGGCGGACGCGGCGGAGGCCTTGGCTGACGAGCGTCCACGCGGTCATCTTGTAGAGCAGGCGGGCGCCGACGTTGGCGTCCCACTCGCTGTGGCCGGTGGGATCGGGGCTGACCTCGTTGAGGTCGAAGCCGACGATCTTGCGGCCGGACTGGGCGACGGCGGCGAGGAGGGCGTTGGCCTCGGCGAAATCGAGTCCGCCGGGGACGGGCGTGCCGGTGTGCGGGCAGAAGCGCGGGTCGAGGCCGTCGATGTCGAAGGAGATCCAGACTTCGCGCGGCAGCCGAGCGACGATCTGCGCAATGGTTTTCTTCCACGGCTGGCCGGCGTGGCGGCGCTCCTGCAGCCCGGCGTCGTAATGGACGACGGCGCGCTTGCCCTGTGCGCGGGCAAACTCGAATTCCTCCTCGCAGAAATCGCGGATGCCGACCTGCACGAGGCGAGACACCTCGGGGATGCGCGTGAGGACATTGAACATGATCGAGGCGTGCGAATCGCTGAACCCCTCGTAGGCGCGGCGGAAATCCGCGTGCGCGTCGATCTGCAGGATGCCAAGTCCGGGGTGGCGGAGCGCGGCGGCGCGAATGGCGCCGAAGGGCGTGGAGTGGTCGCCGCCGAGGAGGCAGGCGATTTTGCCCGCGTCCATCAGGGCGCCCATTTCGCGTTCGACCCAGGCGTTGAGCCAGGCGCTGGCGGCGTTCACCTCGGCCTGCGCGCGCTGGAGTTTCCGGTCGGAGCCGATGTCACCGCCGCGGGCGATGATCGGGGCGGCGAGTTTCCGCGCGGCGCGGCCGCGGCGCGCGACTTCCTTCGACTCGGGCAAGAGGTGGAGGCCGACCTCGTAGGGGCGGAGCACGTCGCTGTCGAAGAGATCGACCTGCCGGCTCGCCGCGAGCACGGCCGCGGGGCCGCCGGCGGTGCCGCCGCCGTAGGAGGTCGTCGCTTCCCACGGCACGGGCAGGTAGACGAGTGTGGCCTCGTCGCGCGAATAGGGGAGGCCGAAAATGCCGGAGTCGGCGGAGGCCGCCGCGTTGGGATCGAAATCGGGAGTCATCGCGCCGAGCAGGAGAGTGACTCGCACGGAGCGGACCAAGCAAATTTTGCGGGTGCGCGGTCGCGACGCGCGGTGGGAATTCGGCTCTTGTGTGCGCGCCCGCGGTCGGTAGCCCAAGGCGTAGCGCCTTTCGCCATGTTGAAATCCCTTCCTCTGTTCCTGGTCGCCGCTCTCTTTCTCGCCGGCTGCGAGTCCACCTCGCTGCGCGACCGCCTGCGCGAGCGCTTCAGCGCGGCCGAGCCGCAGGTCGAGACCTACGCCGGCGACGCGCGCGACGTCTACTTCGCGGCGCAGGTGGCGTTCAAGCGGCTCGACTACAGCCTCGTGCGCTCCGACCTCGGCGGACTCAGCATCGAGGCGGCCAGCCGGATCAACCGCAGCGTCGTGTTCCGCGATTCGCGGCAGCTGATCGCGTTCGTCGAGATCGCCGCGGTCGGTCCCGCGCAGAGCGAGGTCAGCCTGCGCCTGCGCGAGCAATTGGAAGGCGACAACCTCGGTGGCCCGAGCGAAATTGCGCTGAAAGAGCATGGGTTCTATCAGACCTATTTCGCTGTCTTGAAGCAGGTTCTGGAAGAGCGGGCGGCGGCGGGTGCAGCTGGAAAAAACTGATTTTCCGCTTGCCGGAGGGTGGGGAACCCGGGAGCGTCTTGCCCTTTCGCGGCGTTCTTTCGACCCAGCCGGTGCTGCCGCGGCACTCCCACCGGCCTTACGTCAGGAACCTCCAACCCACGGACCCCTCAAGGGTCCATCACCGGAAGGCGCGCGCCGTCGGAGTGCGATGTTCGTCTTCGGTTCACAGTCCCATGAGTTCGTTAATGCAACAGCTGCTCGAGCAGTCCTCCTTCGACAAGTTGAAGGAAGGCACGATGGTCCCGGGCACCATTACGGAAATCCGCGCCAACGAAGTGATCGTCGACATCGGCGGCAAAGCCGAGGGCGCCATCCCGGCCAATGAATTCTTCGACCTCGGCGAGCTGCAGATCGGCTCCTCGATCGAAGTCCTCCTCGAGAAGCTCGAGGACAAGGAAGGCAATCCCGTCCTCTCCTACGAAAAGGCCCAGCAGAAGAAGAACTGGGAGAACATCCTCGCGCGTTGCGCCGAAGGCACGATCGTGTCCGGCCGCGTGAAGACCAAGGTCAAGGGCGGCCTCGTCGTCTCGATCGGCGTCGACTCCTTCCTCCCGGCCTCCCACATCGACATCCAGCCGCCGAAGAACCTCGATCAGTATCTCGGCCAGACCTACGACTTCAAGGTTCTCAAGATCAACCACGAGCGGAAGAACATCGTTCTCTCCCGCCGCGAGCTCATCGAGGAGCAGCGCCAGCAGAAGCGCCGCGATCTCCTCGAGAAACTCCAGCCCGGCCAGGTCCGCAAGGGCGTCGTCAAGAACATCACCGACTTCGGCGCGTTCATCGACCTCGACGGCATGGACGGCCTGCTCCACATCACCGACATGTCGTGGGGCCGCATCGGTCACCCGTCCGAAATGCTCAAGCAGGGCGAGGAGATCGAGGTCATGGTCATCGACATCAACCGCGAGAAGGAGCGCGTCTCCCTCGGCCTCAAGCAGACCAAGAACAACCCGTGGGACAACATCGACCACAAGTTCCCGGTCGGCGCGAAGGTCCGCGGCAAGGTCGTCAACCTCGTCCCCTACGGCGCCTTTATCGAACTCGAGCCGGGCGTCGAGGGCCTCGTCCACATCACCGAGATGTCCTGGACCAAGCGCATCACCAAGCCCTCCGAGCTGCTCAAGGTCGGCCAGGAGCTCGATGCGGTCGTCCTCGGCATCCAGAAGGACGAGCAGAAGATCTCGCTCGGCCTCCGCCAGCTCGAGCCCAACCCGTGGGACATGGTCCGCCACAACTACCCGGTGGGCGCCCGCGTCCGCGGCAAGGTCCGCAACATGACCACCTACGGCGCCTTCATCGAACTCGAGGAAGGCATCGACGGCATGGTGCACGTCTCCGACATGAGCTGGACCCGCAAGGTCAACCACCCGTCCGAAGTGCTGAACAAGGGCGACGAAGTGGACGCCATCGTCCTCGACGTCGATCCGAACCAGCAGCGCATCAGCCTCGGCATGAAGCAGCTCATGACCGATCCGTGGACCGACATCGACGCGCACTTCCGCATCGGCGACGTCGTCAACGGCACCATCTCGAAGATCGCCAACTTCGGCGCCTTCGTGGAGCTGAAGGACGGCATCGACGGCATGGTGCACATCTCGCAGATCCAGGAAGACCGCGTCGAGAAGGTGAAGGACGTGCTCAAGCCCGGCCAGCAGGTGACCGCCCGCGTCGTGAAGATCGACCGCGAAGGCCGCCGCATCGGCCTCTCGATCAAGGCCGCCAACTACTCGGCCGAGCAGCTCGCGCAGGAGACCGCCTCCTACGAGCAGTTCACCAAGCAGAGCAGCGGTTCCGACCTCACGAACCTCGGCGACATCTTCGACGAGGCCGCGAAGAAGGAATAAGCCCTCCCGCTTCGCGACACTCGCGAAACACTCTCCAGGCGCCCGCAGCAATGCGGGCGCCTTTTTCTTTCCCTCCACGAACGCCGCACCGGCAGCCCCAAGCACGTAGCAGCCGTCGTCAGACGGCTGGAGAAACCTGCGCAGCGGACATCCGTCCACGCTCGCCAGCCGACTTACGTCGGCTGCTACGAAGGGAGATGGCTTTCGCCCAATCCGATGCGACTGCCGCAGCGGTCCTGTAGGTTGCGCGCTTGCGCGCAACGCGGACGTGTTGCGGGCAGCGCTACCCCCATGACGCTCGGAGTTGCGCGCCAGCGCGCAACCTACATTGCGGCGATAGTCTATGTAGCAGCTGTCGTAAGACGGCTGGCATGATCTGCGGAGCTGGCGCAAAAAAGCGCTCCCGGCGGGGAGCGCTGTTCGCTCAGAATGGCGAGTCCGGTCGCGGCCCCGGTTCGGCGCGCGGCTCAGTCGTTGCCCTTGCCGTTGCGCGCGAGGTAGTCGCGGATGGACTGGGCTCGCTCTTCGCCGCGGGTCTCCTGCTCGATCTCGTCCGCCGTGCGCTGCTTGTCGTGCTTGGCCATCTGGCGGCGGATCTTCGAAAGGGCGAGATACTCGAGCTGGCGGATGCGCTCGCGGGTGACCTTGAACTTCTTGCCCACCTCCTCGAGCGTGAGCTCCTTCTCGCCGTCGAGGCCGAAGCGCATCTTGATGATGGCGGCCTCGCGCGGGTCGAGGGAGTCGACCATCGCGCGGAGATTCTCGCGGCGGTTGCGCTCGCCGAGATCGGCGTCGGGGGCGATCGTGTTCTCGTCGCCGACGAGGTCGCCGAGCGTGGCAGAGTCCTGATCCTCGCCGACGGGGGCGTCGAGGGAGGCGGGGCGGACGGAGACGGTCTTGAGCAGGGCGATCTTGTTGACCGGCATCTGCATGTCGTAGGCGATCTCCTCGTTGGTCGGCTCGCGGCCGAACTCATCGGTGAGCGCGGCGATGATCTTGCGCATGCGCGCGATCTTGTCGACGAGGTGGACCGGGAGGCGGATCGTCTTGGACTGGTTGGCGAGCGCGCGCTTCATCGACTGCTTGATCCACCACGCGGCGTAGGTGGAGAGCTTGCCGCCCTTGGCGGGATCGAAGCGCTCGACGGCCTTGATCAGGCCGAGGTTGCCCTCGGAAATGAGATCCATGAGCGGCAGGCCCATGTCCTTGTAGTCGTAGGCGATCTTCACGACGAGGCGGAGGTTCGCCTTGATCATGTGGTCGCGGGCCGCCTTGTCGCCGCGCTTGATGCGGGCGGCGAGCTTGATCTCCTCCTCGATGGTGAGGAGCGGCGTCTGGCGAATCTCGTTGAGGTAAAGCTGAAGGTTCGAGCGCTCGTCGCGGCGGTCGACGGGGGAAGCTTGGTCGAATTGCGAAACGACGGGGGCGGGCGCGGGTTTGATCTCGGGGCGGACGGCGAGACCCTCGTCAGGCGAGGGGATCGTGACGGCTGCGGCGGCGCGGGCCGCGGGGACTGCCGGGGCCGGAGCGGCGCGAAGGGTCTTTTTGCGGGTCGGCATTGCGGTGGGGAGTTGGGTCACGAGGGTCATTTCCATTCCTTCCTGCATACTGGATGCCGGAGGGCGGAGGAAAATTCCCGAACGAGGTGTATGACCCGTTATACGCCGCTCTGTGCCGCTTGGACGCGGGGAATCGAATTTTCCTCCGCCAGTGTAATCGCCCGGAAAAGCGCCGAGGCCTTGTTGATGGTCTCCTGATATTCAGCGGCTGGCAGCGAATCCGCGACGACGCCGGCGCCCGCCTGCACATGGATGCGCCCGTCTTTAAGCAATGCGGTGCGCAGGGTTATGCAGGAGTCGAGATTGCCGTTGTAACTGAAGTAGCCGAGCGCGCCGGCGTAGCTGCCGCGCTGCGTGCCTTCGAATTGTGCGATCAACTGCATCGCGCGCACCTTGGGCGCGCCGCTGACCGTGCCGGCGGGGAACGTGGCGCGCATCAGGTCGAAAGCGGAACATTCTGGCGCAAGTTGTCCCTCCACCTGGGACACGATGTGCATGACGTGCGAGTAGCGTTCGACCGTCATGTAATCGCGCACCGCCACGCTGCCGTAGGTGCAGACGCGGCCGAGGTCGTTGCGCGCAAGGTCGACGAGCATCAGGTGCTCGGCCTTTTCCTTCTCGTCGGCGAGGAGCGACGTCTCGTGCGCGCGGTCCTCGTCCGGCGTCGCGCCGCGCGGGCGGGTGCCGGCGATCGGGCGGATCTCGGCGCGGCGGCCGGTGAGCTTCACGTGCACCTCGGGCGAGGCGCCGACGAGGGCGAATTCGTCGGTCTCGAGCACGAAGAGGTAGGGCGACGGGTTCACCGTGCGCAGGGCGCGATACAGCGCGAGGGGCGACGGCGCGAACGCGCGGCTGAAGCGCTGCGAGAGCACGATCTGGAAGACGTCGCCGGCGCGGATGAATTCCTTCGCCTCGTCGACCATGCGCTCAAACTCCTCCTGCGTAAAGTTGCCCGGTGGAACAACCGGCGGCTGGGCCGGGCCGACGGCCACCGGCGGCAGCGGCGAGGGCTGCGCGAGCAGATCGCGCAGGCGCTCGATCTCGGCGCAAGCCCGGGCGTGTGCGACGTCGGGGTCCTCGCCGTCGGCGAGGTGGGCGTTGGCGATCAGGCGCAGTGTCTGGCGCGCCCGGTCGAACACGACCAGCGAATCGCAGAACATGAACCACAGCACGGGCACGCCAAGCTCGTCACGCGCGGCGGGCGGCACGGTCTTTTCCACGGTCGTGATGAACTCGTAACCAAGGTAGCCGACGGCGCCGCCCGTGAACGGGGGCAGGCCCGGCAACTCGACCGGGCGGTAGGCGGCCATCTCGCGCTCGAGTCGGGCGAAGGGGTCCGGATCGCCGAGGCGTGCGGTGAGAATTTTCCGCGGGCGACAGCCGACGAAACTGTAGCGCGAGACGTGTTCGCCGCCCGAAACGGATTCGAGGAGGAAGGCCGGACCGCCCGGGCCGCGGAGCTTGGCGTAGGCCGAGACGGGTGTCTCGACGTCGGCGAGCAATTCGGCGGAGACCGGGATGACGTTGCCTTGGCGGCTGAGGGCGCGGAATTCCTCGCGGGTGGGACGGATGGACAGCATGACGCGGAGCGGGGCGGCGCGCCGAGGGACGGGACGCACGCCGAGGGAAACAAGGCGCGGTCAGCCGGCCGGCGCGACCCCGAAGTCTGTCATCGGCTCACTCGACCGTGACCGACTTGGCGAGGTTGCGCGGTTTGTCGACGTCGCGGCCGAGCTCGACGGCGATGTAATAGCTGAGGAGCTGCAGCGGCACGGTGGCGACGATCGGCAGCACGGCCTCGTGGCAGCGCGGGATGGGCACGATCTCGTCGGCGAGCCCGGGCGGGAGTTCGCAATCCTCGGTGCAGATGGCGATGACCTTGCCCTTGCGCGCCTTGATCTCCTGCATCGAGGAGACGACTTTCGGAAACATCTCGCCGGAGGAAACGAGGAAGACCGACGGGCAATCCTCGCTGATCAGCGCGATGGGGCCGTGTTTCATCTCGGCCGCGGGGTAGCCCTCGGCGTGGATGTAGGAGATTTCCTTGAGCTTGAGCGCGCCCTCGAGCGCGATGGGGAAGAGCGAGAGGCGGCCGAGGAAGAGCATGTCGCGGTAGTGCGCGTAGCGCTTCGCGATGCCCTTGATGTGTTCGGCCTGCTTGAGCGTGTGCCGCACGAGGTCCGGCGCCTTCTTCAGCGCCTGCACGTAGTCGACGCCGTCGCTGAAGCTCATGTCGCGCATGCGGCCGATGTAGAGGGCGAGCATGGCGCCGATGAGGAGCTGCGAGGTGAAGGCCTTGGTCGAGGCGACGCCGACCTCGGGGCCGACGTGCTGGTAGATGCCGCCGTCCGCCTCGCGGGCGATGGTCGAGCCGACGACATTGTTGATCGCAAGAACCTTGTAACCCTTGCGCTTCGCCTCGCGCATGGCGGCGAGCGTGTCGATCGTCTCGCCCGATTGGCTCATGACGAAGAACAGCGTGTTGCTGAACAGCGGCATGTTGCGGTAGCGGAACTCCGAGGCGTAGTCGCACTCGACCGGCACGCGGGCGAAGCGCTCGATGAGGTGCTCCGTCACCATGCAGGCGTGCAGGGCGGTGCCGCAGCCGCAGAACATGAAACGCCCGAAACCGCGGAATTCGTTCGGCGTGATGTTGAGGCCGCCGAAGTTGGCCGTGCTGCCGTCCTCGGAGAAGCGGCCGCGCATGGCGTTCTCGAGCGCGGCGGGCTGCTCGAAGATCTCCTTCTCCATGAAGTGCGCGTAGCCGTTGAGCTCGGCGTCGGAGATGGACCAGGTGACCTTGTCGATGACGGGGGAAACTTCGCCGGCGCTGAGCGTGGTGATGGAGAAGGTCTTCGGCGTGAGGTGCGCGATCTCGCCATCCTTCAGGTAAACGACGCTCTGGGTGCGGCTGACGATGGCGGCGACGTCGCTGGCGACGAGGCTTTCGCCGTCGCCGATGCCAAGGATGAGGGGCGATCCCTTGCGCGCGGTGACGAGCTCGCCGGGGACGTCGACCGCCATGACGACGATGCCGTAGGTGCCCTCGGCGTGGCGGAGGGTCTTGCGCACGGCGGAGAGGAAGCGGCTCTCCTCGCCGTCGGCCGGCTCCTTGGCGTAGTGGTAGGCGATGAGGTTGCAGAGCACCTCGGTGTCGGTCTCGGACTTGAAGGAATAGCCCTTCTCGAGCAGGAATTTCTTCATCGAGGTGTAGTTCTCGATGACGCCGTTGTGGATGAGGGCGATCTTGCCGTCGCTGCTGACGTGCGGGTGGGCGTTGGCATCGGTCACGCCGCCGTGCGTGGCCCAGCGGGTGTGGCCCATGCCGTAGGTGCCGTTGAGCTTGTGCTTGGCGGCCTCCTGCTCGAGGTTGGTGACGCGGCCGATCTTTTTCGCGACGGTGAAGTCGTTGTTCTGCCACACGACGACGCCGGCTGAGTCATAGCCGCGATATTCGAGACGTTTCAGGCCCTCCATGATGAGGGGGGCCGCCTTGAGTTTGCCGACGTAGCCAACGATGCCGCACATGGGGGATGAATTTAGCTGGCGATTTGAGGTGCGAGACGGATGATACGCAAGAAATTAGGACACCACATGCCGGACTCAAAACGAGTATTGTCGGTCATCATGGGCGGCGGGCGCGGGACCCGTCTCTTTCCGTTGACGAAGGAACGCTGCAAGCCGGCCGTGCCGCTGGCGGGCAAGTATCGCCTCGTCGACATCCCGATCAGCAACTGCATCAACTCGGGCTACAACCGCGTCTTCCTGCTCACGCAGTTTCTCACGGCCTCGCTCCACCGGCATATCCAGAAGAGTTTTCATTTCGATGTCTTCAGCGGCGGCTTCGTCGACATCCTCTCCGCCGAGCAGACGGAGAAGAGCAACGCCTGGTATGAGGGCACGGCCGACGCCGTCCGCCGCAATCTCGTCCACTTCAACGGCCACAAGCACGACCTCGTGCTCATCCTCTCCGGCGACCAGCTCTACCGGATGGATTTCACCAAGATCGTCGAGCAGCACGTGGCCACTGGCGCCGACGTCACGATCGCGGCGATCCCGTTTCCCGTCTCCAAGGTCGAGGGGCTCGGCCTCATGCGCGTGGGCGACGATCTCCGCATCTCCGAGTTCGTCGAGAAGCCGAAGGATCCCGCCGTCATCCGCGGGCTCGCCATCAGTCCGGCGCTGGAGTCGCGGCTGCAGACGCCGAGCGCCGAGCCGCGCTGCCTCGCGTCGATGGGCATCTATGTCTTCAGTCGCGACATGCTCGCCCGCGCGCTGGACAACACGATGAAGGACTTCGGCAAGGAAGTCATCCCGAGTCTCCTCGGCTCGGCCAAGCTCTACAGCCACATCTTCGAGGGCTACTGGGAGGACATCGGCACCGTGCGCGCGTTCTTCGAGGCCAACCTCGCGCTCGCGCACCCGCTGCCGCCGTTCAATTTCTTCGACCGCAGCGCGCCGATCTACACGCACGCCCGCTATCTGCCGGCCTCCAAGGTCAACCGCTGCAACATCGACCACGTCGTCATCGGCGACGGCTGCATCGTCACCGACTCGACGCTCAAGCGCTGCGTCATCGGCATCCGCTCGATCCTCGGCGAGAACTCGCACCTCGAGGACGTCGTCATGATGGGCGCCGACTACTACGAGAACGAGGCCGAGTTGAAGGCCGACCGCGAGAGGGGGCTCCCGGGCTTCGGCATCGGGCGCAATTGCCGCATCCACCACGCGATCATCGACAAGAACGCCCGCATCGGCGACCACGTCACGCTCTCGCCGGCCGGCAAGGCGGACGGCGAGTATCCGCACGGCATCGTCATCCGCGACGGCGTGCTCTGCGTCAGCAAGGGCGCCGTGATCCCGGCGGGCTTCACGTTCTGATCGGCCGCGATCCGCTTCGGCATCGCGCACCCGGGCCGGCGATCGCCGGCCTTATTTTTTCGCCGTCGCGCGGCGCCGCGCGGCGGCGATGAGCACGGCGCCGCCGGCGACCAGGAAGATCGAGTAGAACGTCCCGCGGCTCAGGCCGAACAGCAGCGACGCATCCGGCTCGCGGAACACCTCGCCGATCATGCGCAGCCCGGCGTAGGCGATGAGAAACTCGCCGGCGAGGCGGCCCGGGTTCCGCGTCGCGGCGTCCGTGCGCCAGAACCGCCATTGCGCGAACGCGAGCAGGCAAAGCCCCTCGAGCCCCGCCGCATAGAGCTGCGACGGATGACGCGGCTCGATGAGAATCGCCGGCGTGCCGGGCGGGGCGCTCTGCGGAAAGATCACCGCCCACGGCACGGTCGCCACGCGGCCCCAGAGCTCGCCGTTGATGAAGTTCGCCACGCGGCCGCAGAACAGCCCGATCGGTGCGACGGACGCGACCAAGTCCCCGAGATGCAGGAGCGAAATGCGGCGCGACCGCGCGAACCACGCGAGCGCCAGCGTCACGCCGACGAAACCGCCGTGGCTCGACATGCCGCCCTCCCACACCCGCAGCAGCGCGAGCGGATCGCGGAGGACGAGCTCGGTCTGGTAGAGCAGGAAATAGCCGAGGCGGCCGCCGAGCAGCACGCCGAGCACGCAGGCGAAGATCAGGTCGATGCACTCGTTGAGCGAGAGCCCGGTGCGGCCGGCGAGGGCGTAGCGGCGCAGCAGCCACCCGCCGGCGACGAAGCCGACGAGGTAGGCGAGACCGTAGTAACGGATGCCGAAGTCGTCGCCGAATCGGATGAGGAACGGACTGAGGTCATGGACCCAGTGCGCGGGAGGTGTGCCGGTGGCGAGAATCACGGGGAAGGGGAGTTCAGCGGCGGGCGGCGGGCGGGCCGGGCGGAAGCGTCGAATCGCCGGGACGGCGTCCGCGCTGCAGGCGCTGCGTCTTGGTGCGGGCGAGCTCGCGCATGTCGACGGCGACGTCGTCCTTCTCGAAAATCTCGCGGCCGAGGATGTGCTCCATGATGTCCTCCATCGAGACGACGCCGGTCGTGGTGCCGAACTCGTCCACCACGACGGCGATCTGCTGGTGAGTCTTCAGAAACTGCTGCAACGCCTGTTCGACCGTCACGGTCTCGGGCACGAATTGGACCTCCTGCATCAGCTTCTCGACGGTCTCGAGGTCGCGGTCGTTGGCCTTGGCATTGAGGAGGTCGCGCCGGCGCACGAGGCCGACGATGTCGTCCATGTTCTTGCCGTAGACGGGCAGGCGGGCGAAGGGGATGTTCGGGTGGTCGCGGAAGACTTCGCCGACCGTCGCGTTGCGGGGCAGGGCGGTGACGACGACGCGGGGGGTCATGATTTCGCCGACGCGCACGTCGTCGAGCGAGAGCGCGTTGGTGATGATGCTCGATTCGCTGCGCGAGAGCGTGCCCTCCTGCGCGCCTTTCTCGGCGAGGAGGATGATCTCGCGGTCGGCGGCGTGGGAGTCGGCCTTCTTCCGGATCACGAAGCGCACGACCTGCTGGCAGAACCAGATGATCGGCAGCAGTCCGCGCTGGGCCCAGAGGAGCGGGTAGACCACGTGCGGCTGCAGGGCGTGGCGGTAGACGACGCCGAGGTTTTTCGGGATGACCTCGGCCAGGATCAGGATCGCGAAGGTCAATCCGCCGGAAATGACGCCGAGCGCCGCGTCGCCATACAGACGCGTGCCGAGCGCGCCGACGATGGTGGCGCCGAGCGTGTTGGCGATGGTGTTGAGCGTGAGGATGGTCGAGATCGTGCGATCGAGGTTGTGGCGGAACTCCTCCAGCAGCCGGCCGCGCTTCGGCCGGTCGCGTTTCAGCGACTCGATCTCCGCCGTGGTGGAGCTGAGGATGAGCGCCTCGGTCATCGAGCAGAGGAACGAGACGAGGATGGTGAGCGCCACGGCGGTGACGAAAAGCGACATGCCCGCAGCATAGCGGGGCGGGGGGGCACGAACACAAATCCTTTTAACCCGGCGCGCCCGCCGTAATTCCCCGCGCCGCAGGCAAAGATTCCTTGCCCGCCCGGATGGGGGCGCGTTTGGTAACGCGCATGAGTGGCCCCCAAACGACGCCCTTGAACGCTTTTCACCGCCGCCACGGCGGCCGCATGGTGGACTTCGCCGGCTGGGACATGCCGGTCCAATACAAGAGCATCCTCGAGGAGCACAAGGCCGTGCGCCAGCGCGCCGGCCTGTTCGATGTGAGCCACATGGGCGAGGCCGACGTCAAGGGGCCGGACGCGCTGCGGTTCCTCCAGCACCTCGTCACCAACGACTGCAGCAAGCTCTTCCCCGGCCGCGTGCTCTACACCGTCATGTGCTACCCGCACGGCGGCGTCGTCGACGACCTGCTCGTCTACATGCGCGGCGAAGGCGACTATTTCCTCTGCATCAACGCCGGCAACATCGCGAAGGACATCGCCTGGATGCAGGAGCAGGCCAAGGGCTTCAACTGCACCGTCACGAACCGCTCCGCCGATTACGGCCAGCTTGCCGTGCAGGGGCCCAACGCGGCCGCCATCGTCCAAGGCCTCACCGCCACCGACCTCGGCACGATCAAATACTACCACTTCGCCGAGGGCGCCGTCGCCGGTGTCCCGTGCCTCATCTCGCGCACGGGCTACACGGGTGAGGACGGCGTCGAGCTCTACTGTCCCGCCGGCGAGACGGAGAAACTCGCCGAGGCCGTGCTCGCCGCCGGCGCGCCGCAAGGCCTCGAGCTCGCCGGGCTCGGCGCGCGCGATTCGCTGCGCCTTGAAGCCGGCTTCCCCCTCTACGGCCACGAAATCACCGAGCACATCAATCCCATCGCCGCCGGACTCGGCTGGGTGGTGAAATTCGACAAGGGCCCGTTCCTCGGCTCGGACGTCCTCAAGGCCGAGAAAGAGCAGGGCGGCCCGAGGAAGGTCGTTTACTTCAAGACCGGCGACCGCCGCATCGTGCGCGCCGACACCCCCGTGCTCGACGCGGCCGGCGCCGAAGTCGGCAAGGTTCTCTCCGGCACGCTCTCGCCGATCCTCAACGAGGCCATCGGCTCCGCCCTCGTCACCGCCGCCGCGGCCAAGCAGCCGCTCCAGGTCGACCTGCGCGGCACCAAGATCGCCCTGCACACCGTGAAGCCGCCCTTCGTGCCGCTGGCCAAGAAGGCCTGACGCCCCGCGAAAAATGTGGGTGAACCCGCCCCGACAATCCGCAAACTCCCCCGCCTCGATCCTTTCCCCATGAGCAACATTCCCTCCGACCTCAAATACGCGAAATCGCACGAATGGCTGAAACTCGAAGCCGACGGCACCGCCCTCGTCGGCATCACCGACTATGCCCAGAACAGCCTCGGCGACATCACCTTTGTCCAGCTGCCCAAGGTCGGTGCGGTGCTCAAGGCCGGCGAAACGTTCGGCGTCGTCGAGTCCGTCAAGGCCGCCTCCGACGTCTACGCTCCGGTCGGCGGCACGGTGCTCGAGGTCAACCGGGCCCTCGACGCCAACCCCGAGAAGGTCAATCAATCGCCCTACGGCGACGCCTGGATGCTCAAGCTCAAGGTGGCCGACGCCGCCGAGGCCGGGAAGCTCCTCTCCGCCGCGGATTATGCCGGACTCACCGGCTGAGGCGGCACACTCATAGATTACCCCTTGCGGCGACGGACTTTTTGGCAGAAAGTCCGCGCCGATGGTGCCCCTGACACGTTCCCTTCTGGCCGGCGTCCTTCTCGCCGGCCTTTTTGCAACAGGCTGCAGCAAGAATGCCGCCTCCAACGCCGTGGCGGCCCCCGGCGGTGCCGGCGGACAGAAGCAGCCGGTCGAGGTGGTCAACGTCACCCGCCGCGACCTTGTCGAGTCCCTCTCGCTCGTCGGCTCCCTTGCGCCCAACGAGACCGCGCAGATCCGCGCCGAGATCGCCGGCCAGGTCCGCACCGTCAATTTCAACGAGGGCGAACGCGTCCCCGCCGGCCACATCCTCGTGCGCATCGCCGATGACGAGCTCCGCGCGCAGCTCGCCCAGGCCGAGGCCCGCTTCCGCCTCGCCGAGCTCAATCTCCGCCGCAGCGAGGACCTCACGCAGGCGCGCTCCATGTCCCAGGCCGAACTCGACCGCACCCGCTCGGAATTTTCCTCCGCCGAGGCCGAGCTCCAGCTCCTGCGCGTCCGCCTCGACAAGATGGAGATCAAGGCGCCCTTCGACGGCATTGTCGGCGCGCGCACCATTTCGCCCGGCGATTATGTCACCGCCGCCACCGTCATCACCACGCTCGACGACCTCAGCCGCCTGAAGGTCGACTTCCAGGTGCCCGAGCGCTTTGTCGAGCGCGTGCACGCCGGCTCGGCATTTTCGCTGCGCGCCCAGACCCCCGCGGGCGAGGTGCGCACCGCGGGCGAGGTCTACTTCGTCTCCTCCGTCATCGACCGCGCCACCCGCGCCAGTCAGGTGAAGGGCTTCCTCGAGAGCGAAACGCGCGGCCTCAAGCCCGGCATGTTCGCCAACATCGACATCGTTCTCCAGGTCCGCAAGGGCGCGCTCACAGTTCCCGAGGGTTCGATCCTCACCACGCCGCGCGGCACGCAGGTGATCGCCGTTCGTGATCGCGGCGGCGACAAGGTCGCGGATTTCGTGCCGGTGCAACTCGGTCTGCGCGAGCGCGGCCTCGTCGAGGTCACGCCCCTCCAGGCCGGATCGCTCGAGGACCAGCAGCCCATCGTCGCCTCCGGTGTCGGTGCGCTGATCATCTTCCCCGGCGCAAAGCTCGATCCCCGCCCGCTGCGCGCGGAATTCCGCATCGGAGACTGAGCGCCATGATCCTTTCCGACATTTCCATCCGGCGGCCGGTCGTGGCCCTCGTCGCCTCGATCCTGCTCGTGCTCGTCGGCCTGCTCAGCTTCGGGCGCCTGCCCGTGCGCGAGTATCCGCTGACCGACTCGCCCGTTGTCTCCGTGGAGACGAGCTACCGCGGCGCGTCCGCCGAAGTCGTCGAGGCGAAGGTCACGGAACCGCTCGAGCGCGAGATCGCCTCCATCGACGGCATCCGCGTCATCCGCTCCGACTCGCAGGAGGAGCGCTCGAACATCACGATCGAGTTCAATATGGACCGCAACGTCGACGAGGCGGCCAACGACGTGCGCGACCGCGTCAGCCGCGCCCGCGGCCAGTTGCCGGTCGAGATCGAGGAGCCGCGCGTCACCAAGGCCGACGCCGACGCCTCGCCGGTCATCACCCTGTCCTTCAATTCCGAACGCTACAGCCGCCTGGAGCTGCGCGAGCTCGTCGAGCGCATCGCCATCCAGCGCCTCCAGACGATTCCCGGCGTCGGCTCCGTCGGCGTCCGCGGCCCGCGTTACGCGATGCGGCTCTGGGTCGACAGCGACCGGCTCGCCGCGCACCAGCTCACGATTTCCGACGTCGAGGGGGCGCTGCGCCAGCAAAACGTCGAGATCCCCGGCGGCCGCATCGAGTCCGCCGCCCGCGAGTTCCCCGTGCGCATCGAGGGCCGCATGCGCGAGGTCGCCGATTTCGAGAATCTCGTGCTCGCCACCCGCGGCTCGCACCAGGTGAAGTTCGCCGACGTCGGCCGCGTCGAGCTCGGCGCCGAGGAATACCGCTCCGAGAGCTATTTCAAGGGCAAGCCCACCGTCGGCGTGTTCATCCTCCGCCAGGCGCAGGCCAACCTGCTCGACGTCGCCAACGGCGCAAAGGCGATGATTCCGCTCATCCAGGCCGACATGCCGGAGGGCGTGAACGTCGAAGTCGGTTTCGACAGCTCCGTGTTCGTCGACCGCTCGGTCAAGGAAGTCTACACGACCCTCTGGCAGGCCGGCGTTCTCGTCGTGCTGATGATCTTCGTCTTCCTGCGCGACTGGCGCGCCACGATGGTGCCGCTGCTCGCCATCCCCGTCTCGATCATCGGCTCCTTCCTGCTCATGCGGGCGCTCGGATTCTCGATCAACACGCTGACGCTGCTCGCCCTCGTGCTGGCCGTCGGCCTGGTCGTTGACGACGCGATCGTGATGCTCGAGAACATCTACCGGCGCATGGAGGAAGGTGAGGGACCGATCCACGCCGCGGTGTTCGGCTCCCGGCAGGTGGCGTTCGCCATCATCGCGACGACGCTGACACTCATCGCGGTCTTCCTCCCGGTCGCTTTCCAATCGGGTCAAACGGGACGCCTGTTCTACGAGTTCGGCATCACGCTCGGCCTCTCCGTGCTCGTGTCGTCCTTCGTCGCGCTGACCCTCACCCCGATGCTTTGCTCGCGCATCCTGAAGAGCAAGCAGGTCGGCGGGCAGAGCAACCACGGCTGGCTCTACGAGAAGACCGAGCCGTTCTTCGTCTGGCTCAACGCGAAGTTCGAGCGCACGCTCCGGACGGCGATGCGGGTGCAGCCGCTCGTGCTGCTGGCCGCGCTGATCTTCACACTCGGCGGCTTCTTCCTCTACACGAAGCTGCAGCGGGAACTGACCCCGCTCGAGGATCGCGGCATTTTCACGGCCAATCTCATCGCCCCGATCGGCGCCACGCCGGAATACCTGCGGCTCTATTCCTACGACATGGAGCAGATGATCCTGCAGATTCCGGAGATCGACCGCACCTTCCACCGCACGGGCGACGGCGGGCGCGCCTTCATCTTCGCGACCCTCAAGCCCTGGGAGGAGCGCGAGCGCAAGACCCAGGAAATCACCGCCGAGCTGCGGCGGAAATTTCAGCGCGAGATCACCGGCGGCCAGGCCTTCGCCAATCCCGTGCGCCCCTTCGGTCGCGGCCCGCGCGGCGGCGGCAGCGGCGTCAACATGGTGCTGCTCGGCTCCGATTTCGCGGAGCTGCAGCGGCTTGGCAACGAGTTCCTCACCGCCATGCGCGAGAGCGGCCAGTTCAACCAGCCGCGCGTCGATCCCTCGCCGACGAAGCCCCAGCTGGACGTGCGCATCGACCGCGCCAAGGCCGCCGACCTCAAGGTCCCCGTCAGCGTCATCGCATCCACGCTCGAATCGCTGCTCGGCGGCCGCCGCGTTACCGAGTTCCAGCGCGGCAACCAGCAGTATTACATCATCGTGCAGGTGACGGACGAGAACCGCACGACGCCGAGCGACCTGACGCGACTCTACGTCCGCTCGACCGACGGCGTCCTTGTGCAGCTCTCCAACGTCGTCAGCTGGTCCGAGAACACCGTGCCGGAGAGCTACCCGCACTTCAACCGCCTGCGCGCGGTCACGGTTTCGGCGCAGATGGCCGAGGGCCGCACCATCGGCGACGGCGTGACCTTCCTGGAGGGCCTCGCCGCCCGCACGCTGCCCGCCGGCTACACCTACGCGTGGGACGGCGAGACGCGCGAATTCGTCGAGAGCGGCAACGACACGATGATCCTCTTCGGCCTCGCGCTGCTGTTCACCTTCCTGATTCTCGCCGCGCAGTTCGAATCCTGGATCCATCCGATGACGATCTTCACGGGCGTGTTCATCGCCCTGGCCGGCGGCCTGCTCGTCCTCTACTGTTCGCGCTTCTGGGGCCCGGCGATGACGGACAACCTGTTCTCGCGCTTCGGCCTCATCATGCTCATCGGCCTCGTGGCCAAGAACGGCATTCTTATCGTCGAATTCGCGAACCAGCTCCAGGTGCAGAAGGGGCTGGCCGCCGCCGAGGCGGCCTTCGAGGCGGCGACGATCCGCTTCCGGCCGATCCTGATGACCTCGATCTCGACCATCCTCGGTGCCGTGCCGATCGCCTTCGCCTCCGGCGCCGGCGCCGAGACGCGCAACCCGATGGGCTTAGTCGTCGTCGGCGGGCTCGCGCTCTCGACCGTGATCACGCTCTACGTCATCCCCATCGTCTACCTGCTGATGGACAAGCTCTGCGTGAAGTTCACGGGGCGGAACAGCGCCCACGGTCTGATCAAGGCCGACGAGATCGAGCGCGAAACCCGCACCTACGCGACCGAGACGCAGTAAACGCCGCGCGCGCGTCGCGCAGGTTTGGAAATTGTAGGGCGGGGTCTCCTGACCCCGCCGACTTTCGGGCGTGATATCGCGTTCGCGGCGGGGTCGGGAGACCCCGCCCTACAAAATTCAGATTGGTTGTGGCGGGGCGCTTCTGGGATGGACGCAGGCTGGCTGCGCCCGTGCGGGATGCCGGCGGCAATAAAAAAGGGCGCAGCCGTCTGCGCCCTTGAGAGTGGATGCCGGCGTGGCCGGCGGCTCAGTCGCTCGCCTTCTTGGCGGCGCGCTCGATCTTGCGGCGCTCGGTCTCCTTGAGGACGCGCTTGCGCAGGCGGATGTTGGCCGGCGTGACCTCGACGAGTTCGTCGGCGGCGATGTATTCGATCGCGCGCTCGAGGGAGAGCTTGGTCGCGGGCGTCAGGCCGGCGGCGACGCCTTCGCCCTGGGAGCGGAAGTTGGTGAGCTTCTTCTCGCGGACGGCGTTGACGGCGATGTCCTCGTTGCGGGGATTCTCGCCAATGATCATGCCTTCATAGACTTTCTCGCCCGGATTGACGAAGAGCTTGCCGCGCTCCTGGCACATCACGAGGGCGTAGGAGGTCGTCTCGCCGGCCTCGGTGGCGATGAGCGTGCCGGTGAGGCGCGTGAGGACTTCGCCGGCGTAGGGGCCGTATTCCTTGAAGAGGTGCGACATGACGCCGCGGCCGCTGGTGGCGTTGACGATGTCGATCTCGAGGCCGATGAGGCCGCGGGTCGTGATGACGGCCTCGATCATCGTCGTGGAGTGGTGCTTCTCCATGTTCGTGATCTGGCCCTTGCGGTTGGCGAGGTTCTGCATGATCGCGCCGACGCACTCGTCGGGGATCTCGATCCAGACGCTCTCGTAGGGTTCGTGGCGTTTGCCGTCGACGATCTTCTCGATGACGGTCGGGCGGGAAACGGTGAGCTCGAAGCCCTCGCGGCGCATCGTCTCGACGAGGACGGCGACCTGCATGGCGCCGCGGGCCTTGAGGTTGAACACGCCGGCGCGGTCGGAGTCCTCGACGGTGATGGAGACGTTGGTCTTCACCTCGCGGAAGAGGCGCTCGCGGACCTGGCGCGAGGTGACGAGCTTGCCTTCGGTGCCGACGAGCGGGCCGTCGTTGACGCCGATCTGCATCTCGAGCGTCGGCGGGTCGATCTGCGTGAAGGGGAGGGCGTGGCCGTTCTCGTCGGCCGTGAGGGTGTCGCCGATGTCGATGTCCTCGAAGCCGGAGAGGCCGACGATGTTGCCGGCGACGGCGGTGGCCGTCTCGCTGGTGCCGAGGCCGGAGTATTCGAACACCTTGGTGACCTTGGCGCGGACGCGCTTGCCGTCGGCGTGGCGGATGACCCAGACGGTGTCGCCGATGTTGGCGGTGCCGCCGAGGATCTTGCCGATGGCGATGCGGCCGACGTAGTCGCTCCAATCGATGTTGGACACGAGCATGTGGAAGGGCTCGTTGGGCTTGGCGAAGGGCGGCGGGACGTGCTCGAGGATGGTCTCGAAGAGGGGCGTCATGTCCTTCTTCTCGTCGCCGAGGTGATACATCATGTAGCCGTCGCGGCCGGAACCGTAGACGACCGGGGCGTCGAACTGCTCCTCGGTGGCGTTGAGCTCCATGAGGAGCTCGAGGACCTTGTCATACATTTTGGCCGGGTCGGCGTTGTCGCGGTCGATCTTGTTGATGACGATGACGACCTTGAGGCCGTGCTGGAGGGCCTTGCGGAGGACGAAGCGGGTCTGGGCCTGCGGGCCGTCGTAGGCATCGACGAGGAGAAGGACGCCGTCGACCATGCGGAGGGCGCGCTCGACTTCGCCGCCGAAGTCGGCGTGGCCGGGGGTGTCGACGATGTTGATCGTCTTGTCCTTCCAGTGCACGGAGGTGTTCTTGGCCTTGATCGTGATGCCCTTTTCGCGCTCGAGGTCCATGGAGTCCATGGCGCGCTCCTCGACTTGCTGGTTGGCGCGATAGACGCCACCTTCCTTGAGAAGCTTGTCGACGAGCGTGGTCTTGCCGTGGTCGACGTGGGCGATGATGGCGATGTTGCGGATGTTCTGGTTCATTGGGCCGGTGGCGCTTGGAAAGAGATAAAAGGGCCACGGTGCGGTCCGGTCCGGGGCATGGCAAGAGCTAGTTTCACCCGCGGCGCGCGTCGTCAGGGTCCGGCCGCGGTGGGGCGCGGGAAAAGACACGTAAAGACGCTGCCTTGGCCGGGTTCCGAGCGCACGAGGACCTCGCCGCGGTGGCGTTGCACGATGCGGAACACGATGGCGAGGCCGAGGCCGGAGCCCTTGCCCTTGGGCTTGGTCGTGAAAAAAGGCTCGAAGATCCGGGGCCGGACGGCTTCGGGGATGCCCGCGCCGTGGTCGTGGACGGAAAAGCCCAGCCGGTCTTCGCCCACGGGTTGAGCCGTGACGAGGATGGTGCCGCCGTTCGGCATGGCGTCGCGGGCGTTTTCGACCAAGGCGAGCAGGGCGCGGAGCACCTGCGGGCGGTCGACTTGGATCGCGCCGAGCCCGGGCGGTGCAAAGACGCTCAGCGGGTGCGCGTGGCCGAGCAGATCCGCCGCCGGAGCCTTCAGGTCCTCCAGCAGCGATTCGGGGGTGTGCAGCTCGAACGGGCCGTCCAGACGCGGCGAGAGCGCCAGCAGTTGCCGCAGCAACTGCGTGCCGCGCTGCGTGGCGGTGGTGATGTTTTGCGTGTGGCGCGTGATGTCGCCCGCGCGCATCTCGATCAGGGTCACGGAACCCATGATCGCGGCCATGACGTTGTTGAGATCGTGTGCGACCGCGCCCATCGCGTCGCCGATGGCGGCGATTTTCTGCGCGGCTTCGACGTCGGAGGTGGGCGAGGGGAGGTCGGACATCGCCATGCAAACGAATCCCCGCCGGTGTCCGAAGCAAGCCCGGGAAAACCCCATTCCATGGCCGGGTTTAACCATTGCGAGCGAACGGCCGGCCTGCATCGTCCACCTCCGCTGCGCCCCGCAGTTCCACACCCCTTGGCCCATGAAAATCCCCGCTGCCTTGGTCCTGCTGACTGCCTTGCTCGGAGGCGGCGCCGCCTCGGCCAACACTTACGAGCCTCACGCCCTTTACCGCGTCACCATGGCACTGGATCGCACGAGCAAACTGGGTGACGACGACAGCTGGCAGCTCTTCGCCCAGTCTTTCATCACGGCCTACTCCAAAGCCGGCGCGAGCACGGGTGACACTGCGACCCTGAGCGGGAACTCCATCACCCTCAATTCCTCCGGCATGCGTGGCCAAACGATCGCCGACATGCTCGCTGCGAATTCCGACCCGCTCAATCCGGTGCAATATCGCGTGGTCAGCGCCGAGAAACTCCCCGACGGCAGTGCGGGCAACGGCGCCGCGGACGTCGATGAAGACGAACCCGCCCCGGCCCACGGCAACGGCCCGGCCGACACCACCGAGAAACCCGTCCTCTACGCCGGCTCGAAGGAGGCGCGCGAGCAGGACAAGCGCACCGCGGCCGAACTCGACAAGCTCGCCGAAAAACATCGCAAGTCCGGCGCCCCCGGCAACGGCCCGCCCACCGGCGAGGGATTCCTCGGCAAACCCGTGAAAAACACGGGCGAGCTCGACGAGGCGGAAGCGGCGGCCACGCGCCAAGCCGCCAAGCCCGGCGCCGTGAAACCCGCCGCCGCCTGGCCTGCGGCCAAGGGCACCGCCGGCACCACGGCGCCCGCCAACCCCGGCTCTGGCTCCGGTCCGCCCGGCCAGCTCGTCGATCCGCTGAGCAAGCGCATCATGGGTGGCACCGCCCCCGCGACCACGGCGCAAGGCGTGTGGGCCGATCCCAAGGACACGCAGACGACCCGCGCCGACAACGAGCGCTATGTCTATGTGCTCAAGACCGGCTTCAAGATACCGCAGCGCATGACGCTCGGCGCGGCCAAGGCGCAAAATTTCGTCCCCGCCGCCGCGAGCTACGCCTCGCTCCCGCCTTACAGCGGCCGCTGAGCTCGACCGGCCGCACCGCGCCAAGGCGAACTCCGTAGCAGCCGTCGTCTGACGGCTGGGGCAGTGCCGCAGCGCACCTTCGTCCTCGTTCGCCAGCCGACTTACGTCGGCTGCTACGGCGGAAGAACGACTGCGCACGGCGCGACGCGAACATCCGTGCGGCGTCCCTGTAGGTTGCGCGCTCGCGCGCAACTTCACCGTCGTCGCGATGCACACCATCTCGCGGCGACACACCCGCCCGGCGAAAAAAATAGAAAACCCCCGCGGACAACGCGCCAGGCGAGACTGGTGCTCGTGGTTCCGGGCAAAGTATGGCCCGGCGCGTTGCCAAAGGGGGTCTCTACTAAAGAATAAGGCCCGGACACCTTGCGGCATCCGGGCCAAATTCGGGGGTGGGCGTTCGCCACGCGCTCTTTCCCAGTCACACCTGTTTGGCGCTCTCGCCGTTTGGCGGGCCAGGTGTTTCCCGACGCTACTCACCGCGGCAAGCGATGCTCTCGGTCTCATAGCGGGACCGTCCCGGTCCTTTCAGACACAGGATCTATCGAGTGAGGCCTCTACGCCCGGTTCGGTGACCACCTGCCGGTGGTTCGCTCGCCGGACGGGTGCTGGGACGCCTGCAAGAATACATTCGCTCCGGCACCTTGACCACGGGGACGGCCAGCGCTTGTGGCGCTGCGTTGGCCCCGTGCGACGGGTCTGACCTCTTACCTCTCAGGCTGCGTTCGACTTGCAGTTGGGTGATCCCGGTTTGCGGAACCGCCCCAATCTCGGAAGGCTGGCGGGTGTTGCCATCCCGCGCCGCTCCACGCCGCGTTCCGTCCTTTGCGCGCCCCGCCGCTTGCGGCAGCCGGGCCTTTTGGAGGGACAAGCCCTCCCGAACGAATCGCTGCGTCTGGTCGTGCAGTAGCAGCCATAACCCTCTGGGTAACTGCATCGGTGCATGGCCCGAAACTGGCCATGGACCTGACTCGGCTCGGACGCGGTTTCTGAGTTCGCGCCTCGCCGCACAGTTCCATATTCGCAGAACTGGAACGGTTGCGACACCGTCCAGAGGAACTGGTGACATATGCCTGCGGCGGCGAGATGCCGCACAGGGGAGGACCGCACCAGTTGCGATCCGCCTTTCCCCGGTTGCCCGGGCGTATCCCAGTCGCGCTCTCGTCGGTTTTTTCATGCCGCCGCGCCTTCGACTGTTCTATCAAGGAACACGACGAAGATGCGGCCGCGGCTGCGCGAAGTCCATTGGTTGTTACCACCAACTTGCTCACGGTGCCGGCCTGTGAATAACCTGCGCGCAGTTTGGCGCCGCCGTTTGCTCACCGGTTATTCACCGCCCGCGGCGGGTGCCGTCGCCGCCGCCTGGCGTGCTTCCAATCTCCGCCTCAGCGCAGCGGCGTCGGCGCGTCCGCCGCGCTCGGACTGCGCGGCGAATTCCAGCGCTTCCGCGAGGGACGGCGCACCCTCGGCCTCCTTGTAGGTGAGGGCGGCGAGGAAATACTGGGCGTCGGCATGGTTCTCCTTGGCGGCGGCGCGCAGCAGTGTGACGGCCTGCGCCGGGTCCTTTTCCACATTGGTGCCGAAATAGAACATCTGACCGAGATAGAACTTCGCCTTGGCGGAGCGTTGGGCCGCCTGGCGCATCAACGCCACGCCTTCCGGCATCCGCTGGTTGCCGAGGAGCACCATCGCCATCTCGATCAGGCGGTCGACGGTGATCTTTTTTTCTGCGAGTTCCGCGTGCCGGCGCGCGCGCCGGGCACTGGGTTTCACGCCGAGACCGTCGCGGTAGAGCGCGCTCAGTTTGCCGTGGGCGTAGCTGGCCAGCGCGGGATCGCTCGAATCGGTCAGGTCCTTGAGGATCGGCAGCAGCGTGGCGTAATCGCCCTTCTGCATGAGCAGGTCGCAGTAGACGCGCCCCAAGCTGTGCTCGAAGAAGTTCATGATCGCGTAGCGCACCCAGAAGACGCCGCGGTCGAGGTCCACGTCCGCGACCTGCCCGGTGAGATAGTAGTCCACCAGTCGGCGCAGCGCCGCCCGGTGTCCCGCGAGCGCGGCGAGCCGGTAGTGATAGGCGGCCTCCATCGGCGTGATGGGCACGCCCTGTCCGGCATCGTGCATCTGGCCGAGGGCGTAGTGGGCGGCGGTGTGTCCGAGCGCGGTTGCGCGGTCGTAGTATTCGTAGGCCTTCTCGTAGTCGGCGGGCACGAGCTTCCCCTCCCGATGGAGGTCGCCGAGGTTATGGGCGGCCAAGCCGAAGCCGAGTTCCGCGGCACGTTGGAAGGAGACGAGCATCTTCTCGCGCCACGCGGCCGTGTCGGCCGACTCGCCGTCCTTCAGCGCCTCGGCGAGCCGCAGCTTGTAGATTGCGGCGAGGTTGTTGTGGGCGCGGGTGTGCTCCGGATCCTGGGTGAGCGCGCGCAGATAGTAGGCTTCGGCGATCTCGCGGCCCGGCGGCGTGGCGAGGTCGCCGCCGGCGAGATAGGCGAACGACGCGCTGGCCTCGGCCAGGCCCGCGTCGCTGGCGCGCTGGTAGAGCTCATGCGCCCGGGCCCGGGGATCCTTGAGACCGAGCAGCAGGGCAAGGCCGGCGTTCTCGTGGATGTTGCCGAGCGAGAGCATGGCCTCGGGCACGCCGGCCTTGGTCGCGCGCTCGAGCAGACGCACCGCGGTGCGCAAGTCGCGATCGACGCCGAGCCCTTCCAAATGGCGCAGGCCGAGAAAATACTCCGCGTGCGGCTCCTTCTTTTTCGCGTCGCGCTTGATCAGATCGAGCACGTCCTCATCCGTGCACACCTTGGCCGGCGCCCGGCCGTTCGCGCCGAGGTGGCCGAGGTAGTGGGTGGAGCGATGCCGCTGGAACAGGGCGGCCGCCCGGGCCGGATCTGCGGCGGTGCCGAGGCCGTGTTGCAGGCAGATGGCCAGATTCATGGTCGCGAAGACGTGTTTGGTCTTTTCTCCGCCGCCGGCGCGCTCGAACCAATGGAAGGCGCGGGCCGGATCGTGCACTGGCGTGCCCGGCCGGCTGTGCAGAATTCCGAGGGCGAACATCGCCCAGGTCTGGTTGCTCTCCGCGGCTATTTCATACCAGCGCACGGCCTCGGCCGGGTTGTAGTCTTTCGACTTCCGGTCGGCGAGCGCGTTGGCAATGGCCAGCTGCAGCCCCTGCTGCTGCTGCTCGGCCTGTGATTCGGCCTCGAGCTCCAGGTCGGCGACGGCAAAATCGTCCACCAGTTTCAAGGTGCTGTAATTGTGCACGACTGTGACTCCGGCGCGGGCGGAAAGGCGGCGGGCGGTGGCGAGGAGTTCGTTCGCTTTCGCGGCATCGCGCGGCACGCCCTGGCCGAAGGCGTAGTTCAGCGCCGCGGCGATGGCAGCGGGATACAGGCCGTCGCGGCCGGCGGGACCGGCGTTCGCCGCGGCGAGGTAATAGGCGTGGGCCGCGCTGCGGTTCTTGGCCTTGGCCGCGAGGGCGCCGAGGAGGAACTGGGCCGTCGCGCGCGCGACGTTGGCGGGATCGCGGGTCTGGTCGCCGATGACGCGGGCGGTGCCCGTGACCGCGGCGGCGACATCCGCCGGCGCCACCGGTCGCTCGAAGTCGGCATCCGCGGCGAGCGCAGCCTGCAGCCACTCTGCGGCAAGCTTGTCGCTGCGGCTGACGCCAATGCCTTGGAGATGGCAGACACCCAGGCTGACGCGCGCGAAGCCGTTGCCGCGTGCGGCCGCGAGCTGCATCAGGTTCGCCGCCTTGCGCAGATCGCGTTTGAAACCGTAGCTGCCGGTGAAGTGGAAACCGGCGAGCAGGACCTGGGCGTGGGTCAACTCCCGGTCCGCCGCTGCTTGCAGCGCGCGGCGCCCCGCGGCTTGGTCCGCGCTGCCGGGGCGCTCCAGCAGCCGGACCGCCTCCCAATATTGGTCGAGCCGCGGATCGGCGCGGGCCGGCGCGGCCGGCAATGCCTCGTCAGCTTCGTCCGATTCGTCAACGGGCTCCAAGGGCGGCGCGCCCGTCAGACGGGCCAGGGCGGCAAGCAGCAGGAGAACAACGAGGGGAAAACGCATGACTGAGTTCATCGGGAAAGCATGGAGGAGGAAACGCGGCCGGAGTCCGTGCGCCGGGACGCCCAGGCGGCGGCGAGCCGCACGGCCTCCCGCAACGGCACATCCACCGGGCGCGGGCGCGCTTGCAGACGGACATCGAGTCCGGGCAGGGCGGCGAGCATGCCGGCGAAACCGGCCTCGCGCTCATGCTCGCTCCATCCCTCGTGGTCCGGCAGGTGCTCGCCGAGCACGCGAAGAATTTCCCCGTAGTCCCTGCGCTCCAGCCCGGCGATGCCGCGCAGCACCAGCGCGAGTCGGGAGACATCCACCTCACGACCGCTGCCGGCGGCGAACGCCGGGGCGAGCAAAGGGGCGTCCGCCACAAAGGAGGCGAAGTCGATGTGCCCGAGCGGAATCTCGCGGGCGGCACCGACATCGGCAAGGCAGAGGGCGTGCCGACTCCGGAGCAGGTCGACCGGCGACGCCGATGCCAGCCGCGTGCGAACCGCCGCGGCGTGCGCCGCGTGCGCGGAATCGACCACGTCGACCTCGACGGTCTCGATGCTCCACGCCTCGTCGCGGGACCACGCCAGCCATTCCCGCCGCCGAGCCGCCAGTTCCCCGAGGCGGTCGGCCAGCTCCGCCTCGCGCGTGGCCAGCGTGAGGCTGCGCGTCGATCGCGCCTCGGCGGCGGCCAGTTCCAGCCCCCTTTTCCACCGCGCCCACTCCGCCAGCGTTGCGACATGTGTCTCCGTGTGTTCCCGGAGTCCGGCGATCAACTCCGGCGTCACGTCGCCGACTTCCTCCGGCGCTCGTGCTGCAGCTGCCGGCGCGACCGGCAGGGTGCCGGCGGGCAAGGCGTGATCGAGATCTGCCTCGCGCGGCGCGGCTGCACCCACGGCCGGCAGCACGACGTCCGACTTCACGCCGGTGCGTTGCACCGTGCGTCCGTCGGGCAAATAAAACCGCTCCGAAGTCACGCGCAGCGTGCCCCAATCGGAGCTGTCGACACCGGCGGTGGGGTAGGCGCGGGCCAGTTCCACGTAGATTTGCATGCTTCCTTTGCCGTAGGTGGCCTCGTCGCCGACGACGACGGCGCGGTGGTGGTGTTGCAATGCTCCCGCCAAAGCCTCGCCGGCCGAGGCGGTCCGCCCGGACGTCAGCACGATCAGCGGACCGGCATAGACGGGCGCCTCGTCCGGTGTGGTCATCGCCTTCGGGGCCTGACCGACTTGTCCCGCGTGGATGGCGGTCGCTCCGCGAAGAAAGAGCCCGGTCAGCGAGACGGCCTCGATCAGCAGGCCGCCGGGATTGTCGCGCAGATCGACGACCAAGCCGTCGAGTTCGTCCGGTCGCATACGCAGCAGCAGCGCGCGCACGTCGCGCGTCGCGCTCACGCCGTCGGCTCCTTCTTCAGGTTGGCCATAAAAGCTGGGCAATCGAATCCAGCCGACGCGGCGGGCGGGCGCGTCGCCCGCCGCCGGGAGGAGGGCCACCCCGCCCTGCGCCCGGTCGTCCGGCCGCAGCAGCCTGGCGCGGTGCAGTGCGACCTCCCGCTCGCCATCCTCGCCGGGCCGCGCAAACTTCAGACGCACCTCCGTGCCCGCGTCGCCGAGCAGCCAGGCGGAGAGTTCACCGGAGCGCACGGACGAAGCCGTCCGCCAGTTTCCGTCCGCATCGGTGACGGCGCGAATCACGTCCCCGGGTCGCAGGTCGCTGTGCAGGTCCGCCGGCCCGCCGGGCGTCACCTCGGTCACGACCGGCGCGGTGCCATCCGCGGCGACGCCGAGGCCGATGCCGCCGGCGCGCGCGCCCATGGTGAGGGCGAAGCGCCGCGCAGTTGCGGCCGAGAAATAGCCGCTGTGCGGATCGTAGCAGCGCAGCATCGCGTCGAGAAACTGTTCGCGGACCGTTCCGGGGTCCGCGGCGGCGAGCGCGGCGCGAAAGCGCGCGAACTGCGCGGCGACGCGCTGACGCGCGGTGACTTCGCCATGCCCGGCGAGGCGCTGACGCAGCACCATTTCCTGGAGTTTTCGTTCCCAGCGCGCGTCGCCTTCCGCCGAGGACTTGGCCACGGTGGATGCCTCCGCGGGCGCGGGTGACTCGTCGGTCGGGGTGGGAAGCGGTTCCGCCAAGCGGCGATCGACCCAGTCCAGGCGCGCGTTCGCGCGCACCGCGAAACGCTCGAAAAGCTCGGTCGCGGGCTGCAGGTCACCGCGAAAGAGATAGACGCTTTTCAGGGTGCGGCTGAACCGGCGACGCAAGGCGGCCCGCTCCGGTTCGGGCAGAAGGTCGCCATGCGGGTCGAGCCCACTGAGGTAGCGCTCGACGATTTCGTCATTGGTGATGTCGCGGAACGGACGACCAGAATAATGGAGGTTCTGCAGCAGGTCGACGACCAGACGCGTTTCGCGCTGCGCCGACTCCCCGCGCACGGCGGCAATTCCCGCCGCTTCGGCCGCCGTCGCTCCGGCCGGCGCGCCGCCGAGAAACAAGATGGTGAATGCGGAAAACCCGCGCAGTAATGCCCTCATCAACTTGGCCCGCGCCGACATTGCGCGACGCCGCGCACCGAGGTCAATGCAATCCTCGACGTTCTGCTTGCGGCCGCCCGATCACTTCCCGAACGTGGCCTCCTCCATGCCCGCTCCCCGCGAATTGCCCATCTACGAACTCGAGTCCCGGCTCGTGGACGCGGTGCGTGCGCAGGGCCGGCTCATCGTCCAGGCGCCGACCGGCTCGGGCAAATCGACGCAGGTGCCGCAGATGCTGCTCCACCACGGCCTGCTGGGCGAACGCGGCGAGGTCGTCGTCCTTCAACCGCGCCGCCTCGCCGCGCGCCTGCTGGCGAAACGCGTCGCGGAGGAAGTCGGCACGCGGCTCGGCGACGTCGTCGGCTATCAGATCCGCCTCGACTCGCGCGTGAGCGACGCGACGCGCATCCGCTTCGTGACCGAGGGCATTCTGCTGCGGCAGATGTCGTTCGATCCGCAGCTTCGCGGCATCAGCGCGATCGTCTTCGACGAATTCCACGAGCGCCATCTCTACGGCGACATCTCGCTCGCGCGCGCCTTGCAGATCCAGCGCACGCGCCGGCCCGACCTGAAGATCATCGTCATGTCGGCCACGCTCGATGCGGCATTGCTCAAGGACTACCTCGCACCGTGCGACGTCCTCACTTCGCAGGGGCGGACCTTTCCCGTGCGGATCGAATACCTCCCGAAGTCGGTCAACTTCGAGCACGACCCCGTCTGGGCCGTCGCCGCCCGCGAGTGCGAACGCGTCGCCGCGGAGACGACGGGCGACCTGCTGGTGTTCATGCCGGGCGCATTCGAGATCTCGCGCACCGTGCAGGAGATCCAAGGCTCGCACGCGCTGCGCGGCTTCGCGTGCTTCCCGCTTCACGGCGAACTCCCGCCCGACGCTCAGGACCGTGCGGTCGCGCGCTACGACACGCGCAAGATCATCGTCTCGACCAACGTCGCCGAGACCTCGCTCACCATCGACGGCGTGACCGCGGTTGTGGATTGCGGCCTCGCCCGCGTGGCGCGCTATGACCCGCACCGCGGCATCAACACCCTCCTCATCGAAAAGATTTCCGTCGCCTCCTCCGACCAACGCGCCGGCCGCGCCGGCCGCACGGCGCCAGGCGTCTGCCTGCGGCTCTGGACCGAGCGCGAGCACGCGCAGCGTCCGTTGCAGGAATTGCCCGAGGTCAAGCGGCTCGACCTCGCCGAGGTCGTGCTGACGCTCAAGGCCGCCGGCATCGACGACATCCACGGTTTCCCCTGGCTCGAAAAGCCCGACCCGAAGTCGCTCGAGCGCGCGGAGACCTTGCTCGCGGACTTGGGGGCGCTGCATGAGGTAGGGCCGGTCTCCGACCGGCCTGGTCACGTCACCGCAGAGGCGTCCAAGGCCGGTCACAGACCGGCCCTACTCAGCATCACTGATGTCGGCCGCAAGATGCTGCGCTTCCCAATGCATCCGCGCTATGCGCGCATGTTTCTCGCGGCGCAGGATTACGGCTGCGTGCGCTCGGTTGCGCTGATGGCGGCGCTTACGCAGGGCCGAAATTTCCTCCTCCGCGGCGTGGACAAGCGCACGCAGGAGGCGCGCGACGATCTCTTCGGCGCGGAGAGCGAGTCCGATTTCTTCCTCCTCATGCGCGCGTGGCGCTACGCCGACAAGGCGGCCTACAACATGGACGCCTGCCGCCGCCTCGGCATCCACGTGCAGGCCGTGCGGCAGGTCGGGCCGCTGTTCGAGCAATTCCTCGAGATCGCCTCGGCCGAGAAACTCGACATCGCGGAAAAGCGCATCGACGGCGTCGCCGTGCGCAAGTGCGTGCTCCTCGGTTTCAGCGACCATCTGGCGCGCCGGATCGACCAGGGCACGCTGCGCTGCGAACTCGTCCACGGCCGCAAGGGCGTGCTCGCACGCGAGAGCTGCATCCAAGACGCGCCGCTCTTCGTTGCCGCGGAGATCACTGAGCTCGAGAGCCGCGGCGAAGTGAACACGCTCCTCAATCTCAACACCGCCATCGACGAGGCGTGGTTGAAGGAACTGTTTCCCGAGGATTTCCACGATGCCGGCGGCGTCGTCTACGACGAGACGCAGCGCCGCGTGCTCGCGCGCAAGGAGCGTCGCTTCCGCGACCTCGTGCTCGAGTCGAAGCAGACCGCCGAGGAACCGGCCGACGGCGAGGCCGCGGCACTGTTGACCAAGGAAGTCCTCGCCGGCCGTATCGTGCTCACCGAGTGGAACGAGGCGGTCGAGCACTGGATCACCCGCGTCAACTGCCTCGCCAAATGGTGGCCCGAGCTCGAGGTGAACCCGATCACCGACGCCGACCGCGCCACGCTCATCGAGCAGATCTGCTACGGCAGCCACGGCGCGCGCGAGTTGAAGGACAAGCCCGTCATGCCCGTGCTGCGCGACTGGCTCTTGCCCGAGCAGCTCGCCGTGCTCGACGACTATTTGCCCGAGCGCATCGTCATGGCCAACGGCCGCAAGGCGCGCGTGACCTACACGAAGGACGGCCCGCCGGTGCTCAGCGCGCGCATCCAGGAACTCTACGGCGTCGACTCGAAGTTCACCCTCGGCCACGGCCGCGTGCCGGTGAAGATCGAGGTGCTCGCGCCCAATCAGCGCCCGATCCAGGTGACGGACGACCTGAGCAACTTCTGGCGCGAGCAGTATCCGAAGATCAAGACCGAGCTCTCCCGCCGTTACCCGCGGCACGAGTGGCGCTGAACGATTCCGAATCGACCGAGAGCGTGACTGTGTTGGTGGAGCGCGTTGACCCAACGCGCTCGTGCGAGAACGCGTTGAGGTCAACGCGTTCCACCTGCGTTAGCCTGATCGACGGAAATCGCTATGACGGCGAACGGCGTTGAGCCGGCGGCCGGGCGCGGCCACGCTCGGAACGCCGATGACTCCCGAAGGTCCCGCCTCGTCCGCTCCGGCCCGTCACGCGCTGGAGGAATTGCCCCAGCTTCGCGCCGCGGTGCGCGCGCTGGGCGCGCGGCTGGGTGAGGTCATCGCGCGGCTGGAAGGGGCGCCGACCCTGCGGCTCGTGGAGGAGCTGCGTCATTGCGCGAAGGAGAGTCGCGCGGGCGACGGCGAGGCCTCGGCGCGGCTCGCCGCGCGCGTGCGTCGGCTGACGCCGGCCGCGGCGCTGAACCAGGCGATGGCGTTCACGCTCTTCTTCGAGTTGGTGAACTTGGCCGAGGAGAATTTCCGCGTCCGCCTGCTGCGTGCGCGCCGGGCCGACGCCGGTGCGCGCAAGGAGTCCATCGCGGCCGCGATCGCCGAGCTGAAGCGCCGGCGCGTGCCCGCCGCGGAGGTCCGGCGCCTGCTCGACCGTCTCGCCATCGAACTCGTCTTCACCGCGCATCCCACGGAGGCCAAGCGCCGGACCTTGCTGACCAAGCTCGCCGCCCTGGCCGAGGTGTTGCGCCAGACGCCGGTCGACGTCATCGCCGCGAGCCGCGAGATCGAGCGCGAGATCGTCTCGCTCTGGCTGACCGATCGCGGGCGGCCGGCGCCGCCGACCGTGGTCGACGAGGCGCGCACGGGACTCTGGTATTTCGAGCGCACGCTCTACCGCGTGTTGCCGGAGTTGCAGGCCGACTTGGAAGCCGCGCTCGCGCATCATTACCCGGGTCTGCGCGCGCCGCGCGGCTGGCTGCGGTTCGGGTCGTGGATCGGCGGCGATCGCGACGGCAATCCGTTTGTCACCGCGCCGGTGACGCGCACGGTGCTGGGTTTGCAGCGCGAACTCGCGGTGACGGCGATGAAGCGCAGCCTGCAACGCCTCGCCTGGTCGCTCACCGTCTCGGCCTTGCGCGAGCCGGCTTCGCCGCAGGTGACGCGGCTCGCGCGCGAGTTGGGTCGCGGGGTGGGAGAGTGGGGCGAAATCCGCGACCGGCACGCGCAGGAGCCTTACCGGCAACTAATCTATGTGCTGCGCGCGCGGTTGAGCGATGACGCCCATCCGTTGACGGAGGTGGAATTGAAGCGCGCGCTCGCTGCGATCGAAGCCAGCCTGCGCGGCAGCCGCGCCGCGGTGTTGGCCGACGGTGTCTTGCAGGAAGTCGCGAACCGGGCGGCGACGTTCGGCTTGCACGCGGCGGCGCTCGACACGCGGCAGCATTCAGCGGTGCATGCGCACGCCGTGGCGGAGTTGCTGGGACGGAAGGATTATCCTGACCTGCCGGAGCACGAGAAGCGACGGTTGCTCGCGCGGGCGATCGTGCGTCGCGTGCGCTCGCAACCTGGTCCGGATGCCACGACGGCGCTCGCGACGCTGGCGGCTTTGCGGTCGGCTTCACCGGCCGCGCTCGGGATCTACATCGTGAGCATGACGGCGGACGTGTCCGATCTGCTCGAGGTGGTGTGGCTCCAGACGATCGCCGGCACGGCGCTGCCGGTGGCGCCGCTCTTCGAGACGCTGGACGACCTGCACCGGGCGCCGGTCGTGCTTGATGAGCTGTGGCGCGATCCGACGTATCGCCGCTGGCTGCGTCGCTCGGGCAATCACCAGCACGTGATGCTCGGCTATTCCGACTCGAACAAGGACGCCGGATATCTCGCGGCGAACTGGGCCTTGCACGAGGCGCAGGAGCAGATCGCGGCCGTCGCGCGGCGGCACGGCGTGCGCTTGACGCTGTTCCACGGGCGCGGCGGCAGCATCGCGCGCGGCGGCGGCCCGGCGGCGAAGGCCGTGCTCGCGCAACCGGTGGGCTTGCGTGACGGCGGCATCCGCGTGACGGAGCAGGGCGAGGTGCTTTCGACGCGATATCACGACCCCGACATCGCGCACCGCGTGCTCGAGCAGATGAGCTACGGCGTCATCCTCGGCGCGCACGCCGCCCGGGTGAAACGGCGGACGGCGCTCGACCCGGCGTGGCGCGCGGCGATGGACGCGATGGGCGCGCACAGCACGGAGGTCTATCGCGCGCTTGTGCACGATCCGGAGTTCCTCGTCTTCTGGCAGCAGGCGACGCCGATCGACGAGATCGGCGAATTGAAGCTCGGGTCGCGCCCGTCGTATCGCAAGGAGGGCCCGCGCACGCTCGCCGACCTGCGCGCGATTCCTTGGGTGTTTTCGTGGATGCAGAGCCGCTACAACCTGCCGGGCTGGTTCGGTCTGGGCTCGGCGCTGGAGCAGGCGGCGGCGGGCGAGGGCAGGTTGGAGCGGTTGCGCGCGATGTATCGCGACTGGCTTTTCTTCCGGCAGCTGATCGACAACACGCAGCTCACGCTCGGCAAGGCCGACCTCGGCATCGCGCGCGTCTATGCGGGGCTCGTGTCAGATGCGGTCTTGCGGGAGCGGATCTTCGCGCGCATCGCGGCGGAGTTCCGGCGCACGGAGAAATGGGTGCTGGCGGTCGCGGGGCAGGAGAGGCTGCTCGGCGGCGAGCCGGTGCTGGCGAATTCGATCCGGCTGCGGAATCCCTACATCGATCCGCTGAATTACCTGCAGGTGGAGATGCTGCGCCGGTTGCGCGCCGGCGGGCTGTCGGTGGCGCAACGTCGCGAGGCGAAGCGCGTGATCGAGATCACCGTGAATGGCATCGCGGCGGGGTTGAAGAATACGGGGTGATCGCAAAGGCCAAAGGCCCGGAGAAGAGTTGAATCTCGGGCGGGAGGCGAAGGGTAGGGCGCGACCGCATTCAGCGCCGTATGGACGTTCGCGGTCGGCCCGGCGGTCCGACCCTACCGGCGCTGCCGCGCCAAAGACCAATCGCAGATTGCGGGGATTACTTCTTCTTCCCGTTTTTCTGCACGATGTTCAGGTAGGTCTTGGCGAGCATCTGCGACTCGTAGAACTCGACCAGGCGCACGCCTTCGCGGGGCTTGATGAGGTCCTTCTTCGTCGCGTGGTCGATCTGCTGTTTCACGCGGCGGCAGAGTTCTTCCCACTGGTATTGCACGCCCTCGATCACGTCGGCGACGCGCGAGCCGGCGAGCGCTTCCTCGATGTAGAAGCCGTTGGGCTCGTCGTCCTCGAGGAAGACGTGGACCTCGTTCACGCGGCCGAAGAGGTTGTGCAGGTCGCCCATGATGTCCTGGTAGGCGCCGGTGAGGTAGATGCCGAGGTAGTAGGACTGGCCGTTTTTCAACGGGTGGAGCTGGAGGTAGTCCTTCTGGTCCTGGAGGTCGATGAAGCTGCCGATCTTGCCGTCGGAGTCGCAGGTGATGTCGACGAGGATGGCGTTGACGCTGGGCTTTTCGGTGAGGCGGTGCAGCGGGGTGACGGGGAAGAGCTGCTTGAGCGCCCAGGAATCGAGGAGCGACTGGAAGACGGAGAAGTTGCAGACGTATTGGTCGGCGAGGAGCTTCTTGAGGTCGTGGAGTTCCTCGGGCTGGTAGCCGGCCTTGTTGCCCTCGCGGTCGATCTGCTCGCAGATCTGCCAGAAGAGCTGCTCCGCGGCGGCGCGGTTCTCGAGGTCGAGGTAGCCGAGGTTGAAGAGCGAGAAGGCCTCCTCCTTCTTCTGGAGCGCGTCGTGGTAGCGCTCGAGGCGGCCGAGCTTGGCCTTGTTCTTCAGCAGCACCTCCATGTCGGTGACGACCTTGTGCTTCGACTTCGGCTGGTGCTGCTTGCCGAGGGATTCGCGCTTGTTGATGCGCTCGAAGACCTCGACGACGAGCATGGAGTGGGGGGCGGCGACGGCGCGGCCGGACTCGCTGACGAGGTCGGGCACGGGCACGCCGGCGGCGGAGCAGATTTCGCGGACGTTGAAGACGATGTCGCGGGCGTATTCGCCGAGCGAGTAGTTCATCGACGACTCGAAGTTCGTGCGCGAGCCGTCGTAGTCGATGCCGAGGCCGCCGCCGACATCGAGGTAGCCCATCGGGAAGCCCATCTTGGCGAGCTGGCAGTAGAAGCGCGCAGCTTCGGTGACGGCGGCCTTGATCGTGATGATGTTCGGCACCTGCGAGCCGATGTGGAAGTGCACGAGGCGCAGGGCCTGCTGCATCTTCGCGGCGCGGAGCTTTTCAACGGCGAAGAGCACCTCGGCGGTGTTGAGGCCGAACTTGGCGTTGTCGCCGGTGGAGGAGGACCACTTGCCCTCGCCACGGGTCTGGAGCTTCACGCGGAAGCCGATGAGCGGCTTCACGCCGGTCTCCTTCGCGAGGCGGATGACGCTGTCGACTTCGGAGAGCTGTTCGATGACGATGATGACCTTCTTGCCCAGCTTGCGGCCGAGGAGGGCGAGCCGCATGTAGTCGTCGTCCTTGTAGCCGTTGCAGATGATGAGGCGCTGCTGGCCCTCATGCATGGCGAGGGCGATCATCAGCTCGGGCTTGGAGCCGGCCTCGAGGCCGTAGTTGTAGTCCTTGCCGGCGGCGACGATCTCGTCGACGACCTCGCGGAGCTGGTTGACCTTGATGGGGAAGACGCCGCGGTATTCGCCCTTGTAGCCTTCCTCCTTGATGGCCTTGCGGAAGGTCTCGTTGAGCTGGACGACGCGGTGGCGGAGCTTGTCCTGGAAGCGGATGACGAGCGGGGCCTTGAGGCCCATTCCGACGGCTTCGTCGACGACGTCCATCACCCGGACGTTGCGGCCGTCGGCGAGCGGTTGGACTTGAACGAAGCCGGCGGGGTCGACAGAGAAGTGATTGGCGCCCCAGCGCTTAAAACCGTAGAGGTCCTCGGATTGAGCGGCGGACCAGGAGGAGGCGGATTTGGTCTTCAATGGGCGGGAGGCGGGCGGTCAGGGTTAGGCTTGCTTTTTGTTGAGCTGCTTAAATTAATCGCCGTTTTAATTTTTCAAATCAGTCGAAGAATCAATGACCAAATTCTCCCTGTTCCTCGCCCAAGCCCAACCCGCCGCTCCGTCCGGTGCGCAGACGCTGATGTCGCTGCTGCCGATGATCCTGATTTTTGCGGCGATGTATTTCCTCCTCATCGCCCCGCAGCGCAAGAAACAGAAGGAGCACGAGAAGATGCTCGCCGCGCTGAAGACCGGTGACGAGATCGTCACCACCGGTGGCATCTACGGCACCATCACCGCCGTGAAGGAAGACCGCTTCACCGTGCGCGTGGGCGACAACAACCAGAAGCTCGAGATCGGCAAGGGCTTCGTCCACGCCCTCGTCAAGAAGGCCGACGCCTGAGCGTCGCACCGTCGGTGTCGCGTCGCGACCCCGTCCGGCGCGCGCCGTGCGGCGGCGCACCGCCGCCCCCAACCCCTTTAACAACACCCAACCATGCTCAGTCGTAACCTCTGGAAACTGATCCTCTGCGGCGTCATCACCGCGTGGGCGGTCATCACCCTGCTCCCGCTTCAAGACCGCGATTTCGGCCAGTTCGTCCGCCAGGAGGCGGGCGCCAAGCAGACGGAGTTCACCGCCCTCATGGCCAAGGCCAGCGAGCGCGTCCAATCCGGCCAGGCGACCAGCGTCTTCATGGCGCTCAAGCAGATCGGCCGCGAGGACAAGATCGACCTCTCCCAGTTCTTCCCGCAGATCCGCCTCGAGGAGAACCTCAAGAACGTTGAGAAGCGCAACAACATCCTCCTCGACGAGCTTCTCCGCCGCTCGAAGGGCCGCCTCCAACTCGGCCTCGACCTCAAGGGCGGCGTCGCCTTCACCCTCGAGGTCGACGCGACCGCGCTCTCCCAGGAGGAGGAATTCGTCCGCCAGGAGAAGCTCCAGAAGGCGATCGAGATCATTTCCAACCGCGTGAACGGCCTCGGCGTCGCCGAGCCCATCATCCGCCCCGTCGGCACCAACCGCATCGAGGTCCAGCTCCCGGGCGTGTCCACCCGCGACAATCCCGAGGTCCTCAACAGCCTCCGCAAGCCCGCCCGTCTCGACTTCCGCCTCGTCCACCCCTTCGCCGCTCCCCCGATGGAGACGCCGCCGGGCTACGAGACCATGACCCTCGAGATGGAGTCGCGCAACGGCGAGGTCTTCGTCGAGGAACTCTTCGTCAAGCGCATCCCCGAGATGACGGGCGAGGGCGTCGCCGACTCGTATCCGATCATGGACGAGTTCGGCCGCTTCAAGATTCTCCTCCGCTTCACCGACAAGGGGAAGGAGCAGTTCGCCGCCGTCACCCGCGCCATCGCGCAGGAGAACCAACGCACCGGCCGCACCGGCCGTCTCGCCATCGTCCTCGACGGCAAGCTCTACTCCGCGCCCACCGTCCGCGAGGAAATCTCCGGCGGCAACGCCGAGATCTCCGGCTCGTTCTCGCAGCGCGAGGCGATCGACCTCTCCAACGTCCTCAACAACCCCCTCGACGTGCCGCTCACGGTCAAGGAACAGTATGAGGTCGGCCCGTCCATGGCCGAGGACGCCATCATCAGCGGTCGCAACGCCTTCATCGCCGGCACCGCGCTCACCATCAGTTTCATCGTGTTCTTCTACACGGTCGGCGGTTTCGTCGCCGCCGTCGGCATGGGCCTCAACGTCCTCATCGTCCTCGCCGTCATGGCCAACGTCGGCGCCACGCTCACCATGCCCGGCATCGCCGGCATCGTGCTGACGCTCGCCATGTCGGTCGACTCGAACATCCTCATCTTCGAGCGCATGCGCGAGGAGCTGAAACTCGGCAAGTCGCTGCCCACCGCCCTCGAGGCCGGCTTCGACAAGGCTTGGTCCGCCATCCTTGACGGCAATCTCACCACGCTCATCACCGCCGCGCTCATGATCCTGCTCGGCACCGGTCCGGTGAAGGGCTTCGGCGTCACGCTCACCATCGGTATCTTCACCACGATGTTCGCCGCCGTCGTCGTCTCGAAGCTCGTCCTCGAGCTCCTGATCCACTCCGGCTCCGTGAAGAACATCCGCATGTTCTCCGTGCTGCAGAACACGAACTTCGACTTCCTCAAATACGCCAAGCCCGCCTTCATCGGCTCCTGGGTGATCATCGCCATCGGCCTCGCCACCGTGCTCTACAAGGGCAAGGACGTCTACGGCATCGACTTCGTCGGCGGCGATACGGTCTCGCTGGCCTTCTCGCAGCGCGTCGAGGTCGGCCAGATTCGCGCCGCCGCGGAGGCCGCTGGCCTAAAGGAAGTCGCCCCGGTCTACCAGAAGCAGCTCGGCTCCGATCTCGAGGTGCTCAAGGTCACCACCGAGTTCGGTCAGGGCGAAAAGGTCACGCAGGTCCTCCAGCAGGCCTTCCCGAATGCGAAGTTCGTCTACGAGGGCACCACCGCCATCGGCGCCTCGGTCGGCAAGGAAATCCAGCTCAACGCCCTCTGGTCCTCCTTCTGGGCGCTGGTCCTCATCCTCCTCTACGTCGCCTTCCGCTTCGAGTTCGGCTACGGCATGGGCGCCGTCATCTCCACCATTCACGACGTGCTCATGACGATCGGCCTCTTCGTGCTGTTCGACCGCCAGTTCAACGCGTCGATGGTCGCGGCCATCCTTCTCGTCATGGGTTACTCGATCAACGACACCATCGTCGTGTTCGACCGCATCCGCGAGGAGCTGAAGCTCAACCCGACCGGCACGCTGCGCGACATCATCACCCGCGCGCTCAACCTCACGCTCTCGCGCACCGTCATCACCGGCGGCACCACGCTGCTCACCGCCATCGTGCTGCTGCTCGTCACCGGCGGCGAGGTCAACGACATCGCCTTCACGCTCCTCATCGGCGTCATCACCGGCACGTTCTCGTCGCTCTTCATCGCCTGCCCCATCTTCTATTGGTGGCACAAGGGCGACCGGAAGCACGTCGAGGCGCACCACGACATCGCGCCGAAATACGAGTGGGCCGGCTCGTCCCGCGCGTCGGAATAAGCTCTGGAAGGCGGAACGCGTTGCCCGCAACGCTCCCGCCCCCGTGCGCAGCCGGCTGAGGCCAGCCGGCTCCGCCTCCCAACTGCCATGCGCTGGATCTACACGCCGGTCGAAGCCGCGAGCGTGCACGCGCTCGCCCGTCAGCTCGGGACCCACCCCGTGGTGGCGGAGCTGTTGCTGCGCGCCGGGGTCGGGGAGGGCGAGTCCGCCGCCCGTTTCCTCCAGCCCGCGTTGGCGACGCTCGGCGACCCCTTCCTGCTCGGCAGCGTCGACGCCGCCGTCAACCGCCTCGCTCGCGCGCTGCTCGCGCGCGAACAGGTCGCCGTCCTCGGCGATTACGACGTCGACGGCGTCAGCAGCACCGCGCTGCTCGTCAGCGTGCTGCGCCGCCTCGGCCTGTCGCCGCGCTACTACGTGCCGCGCCGGCTCGAGGAAGGCTACGGCCTGACCCGCTCGGCGCTCGACCGTGCGCTCGCCGACGGGCCGAAACCCGACCTCTTCATCGCGCTCGACTGCGGCACCAACTCCGCCGCCGAGATCGCGCACCTGCGCGCCCTCGGCATCGAGGTCCTGGTCGTCGACCACCACCGGCCGAAGGAGACGCCCACGCTCGACGCGCTCCTGATCAACCCGCATTGCCACCCGCGCGAGGGCGACGCGGCTTGGCGGCACCTCTGCACCGTCGGGCTCGTCTTCAAGCTGCTCCACGGTCTCCTCAAGCAGCTGCGCGCCGACAGCTACCCGGGCGTGATGGACATCCGCCTGCGCGACTACCTCGACCTCGTCGCGCTGGGCACCATCGCCGATCTCGTGCCGCTCGTCGGCGAGAACCGGATCTTCGCCCGCCACGGGCTGCAGGAGCTCGCGCGCACCCAGCGCTGCGGCCTCCGCGCGCTCATGCAGGTCGCCGGCCTCAAGCCCGAGAACGGGCTCTCGCCGGTCGACATTTCCTTCCGGCTCGGTCCGCGCATCAACGCCAGCGGCCGGCTGGCCGACGCGGCGCTTTCCGTCGACCTGTTGCTCAGCGAGGACCCCGACTTCTGCACCGCCACGGCGCGGCAGCTCGACGACCTCAACCGCGAGCGCCAGGACATCGAGCGCCAGATCACCGAGCAGGCGGAGCGCCGCGTCGACACCGAGTTCGCCGACGCCTGCGGGCTCGTGCTGTTCGACGAGGCCTGGCATCCGGGCGTCGTCGGCATCGTCGCGGGTCGCATCTCGCGCAAATACAACCGCCCCGCCATCGTGCTCGGCAACGAGGGCGACCTCGCCAAGGGCTCCGGCCGCGGGGTCGCCGGCGTGAACCTCGTCGAGCTCCTCGGCGCCTGCCAGGATTGCCTCGAAACTTGGGGCGGCCACCCGATGGCGGTCGGCGTCTCGCTCCGCAAGCCGCAGGTCGAGACCTTTCGCGTGCAGTTCAACCAGGTCATCCGCAGCCTGCGCGGCCTCGATGCCTGCGAGCCGACGCTCGAGCTCGCCGGCTGGCTCGACGGCGCGCAGATCGGCGAGGCGCTGATGGACGAGCTCGAGCAGCTGCATCCGTTCGGCCAGGGCAACCCCGAGCCGGTTTTCGGCGTGCGCGGCCTGCGCCTCCGGCACCGGCCCGAGGTGTTCAAGGAGCAGCATTTCCGGTTCAGCGCCGACGACGGCACCGGCCGCCGCCTGAGCGGGGTGGCTTGGAAGCTGGCGCAGAATCTCCCCCCGGTCGGCGAGCCGCTCGAGCTCGCGGTGCAGCTCAATTGGAACAACTACGGCGGCCGCCGCACGCTGCAGCTCGAGCTCCTCGACTGGCGCCGGGCCACCGCCTGAGCGGTGAAAAATTCTGCTTGCGCAGGCTGCGCGAACTTCGCTTAGTTCGCCGCTCTGTTACGCAGCCGTAGCTCAATTGGATAGAGCATCTGACTACGGATCAGAAGGTTTGGGGTTCGACTCCCTACGGCTGCGCCACTTTTCTCCTCTGATGGGTTGATTTGGAGGGAATTGTTGCCAAGAAAAAATGGCAACAGTTCCCGGCGCGGATGAAGCTCAACCTCAAGATAGTCTCGAAGCGGGTGTCGGTGAAGATCGACGGCAAGACCGTCAGTTACGACACCTACAAACTCAAGGGTAAGGATTGCCGCGGGCAGCGGGTGCGTTTCCAGAATCAGGACAAGGGCATCGTGCTCGCCGAGAAGCAGCGGTTGGAGATCGAGGCGGCTAACGCTGAAGGGGAGGGCCCGAAAAACACCCATCTTACGGCGCAGCAGCTTCGCCAGGCTGAAGAGGCATTCCGGCGAATCGCACGGCATGAGGATTACGCGAAGCTCGGCTACGAACCGCTGTCGACGGTGATCGACTACTTCGTCGACACCTACCGTGCTCCTGGGACCGACAAGTCTCTCGCCCAAGTGATCGACCTTTATCTCGTGGCAAAGAAGCACGGCGACGTGACCACCAAGAAGGTGTCCGATGCGTGGCACAAGACGATCGCCAATGACCTCGGCGTGCTCAAGGAGTCGGCTTACGGCGCCGAGAAATTGCACATCTTCACTCACCAGAAGGCGCTGGCCTACATGACCGCCCTGCGAGCCGTGCCGCGGGGCTCGCCTGCGGGCACGTCGCCGGCGCCCTTGAAGTGGAAGCGCTGGAACAACATTCGTGGAATGCTGCACGCGTTCTTCGCGTGGTGCATAGAGGCCCCCCGCAACTTCATCACGCGGAACCCCATTTCCGACATCATCGAGCATGAGGCGATACCCATGAACCCGGTTGCTCTGACGCCCTCGCAATCGCTGGATCTGATGCGCGAGGCGATGGAGTTCAAAGACGGCGCTCTTGTGCCTTACTTCGCGCTGACACTCTTTGCCGGTGTTCGGCCTGCGGTGCAGGATGGCGAAATCTACAAGCTCGGGTTCCGCGACGACCTGCTCACCACCATCGTGAATCCCCTTACCGGCCTGATTCACCTGCCCGCTGAGGTGGCCAAGAACCGGGTGCCACGCCAGGTCACAATTCAGCCCAACCTCAGGGCGTGGCTCGATCGCTTCCCCCTCGATCATTACCCCATCATGCCCGTCAACGCCGACAAGATGATTGCGGCGGTGCGAAAAAAGCAGCGGCTTGGGCATGACATCATGCGCCACACGTTCATCTCGGCGCACATCGGCAAGTTTCACAGCATCGACAAAACGGCCAAGGAGGCCGGCAATTCGGCTGAGATCATTCGCGAGCACTACCACGATCCGATGACAGAGGAGGAGGCGGAGATCTTCTGGGCTATCACGCCTGACATCTGCGCGGATGAGAATCGCTTTGAGGAAGTGCGGGCTGAGATGCACCGGATCGAAGCGAAGCGAAGCGAAGCAGCGTTCGCCTCCCGAAGGAGAATGCAGCCGCGCAGCTCGCCATTCAGGAAATGCGAGAGCAGGAGGAGCGCGACGGCCGCGCGCCGGACGACGAGGGCGTGCCGTTCGAGTTGGCGGAGCCTATCGTTCTGTCGAATCCGACGAAGAAGCAAAGGCCGCGCATGCGGAAGGCCCGCATGGCGCGAAAGTCGGTTTAAGCTGGTGGGCATACATCAGGGGTAACAACGCGCGGACCGGTATGCCGAAACGGCCGTGAGCGCCCAGGTCGGCAATCATGCGCGGAAAGGGCGCCGGCGTTTTGATGATTAACGTTTTCCGTTTTGGAGGCCGCTTTCGGAAAGGTGGTTCAAGACCGCTTTCAAAACGTTCTCCGCCCTATCGCTTCGACCGCTTTCTGGCGTTCGCTTAGGTTGTAACTTGTAGTTCGCGAGAGATTTAGCACCACGTATCGGGGGATTCCTCGTGAGGGCGCCACTTTCATAGGAGAAGCGCGGGCAGGGGACGGATAGGGGACACTCGCTGGCCCCCTGCAGCAAAGACACCGCCCGAAAATGGGCGGCTTTTATTTTGCCGCTGAAGGGCGCGTGCGCGATTTTCCTAACACGCTGGTATTGGGCGGATGAAGGCGGCACGTGGAACATCACGCTTGACCGTGAGTCAGAAGTGACGATTCCTCTTTTTGTCCGACAATGACTGCACTCCCCAAATGGCTCAAGGCGTTCGCCAAGGAACAACGCGAAATCCGCTTCAATCAGCGGCCAATTTCGTCCGCAGACGCGCGCGCGCAGTGCTTGAGAGTGGAGAGCGGTCTACCGCATTCGGCGCTGAAAAGCTCGCCCTTATTGAATGGGGCGCAAGCTCGGGGCTAAAATTGCCCCATGATTTCTGCTGCCGCTTCGTGCCAGTTTCGAGCGGCGCAGAACACTTGGTCTACCATGATCAGGTGGCTAGGCGGGCGATTAAGCTAACGCGACCGAACGCCTTTGGGCATTCTGCTGCCGAGCCAGGAGGCCGGGGTGCGACCGCTACCGAATACCTGCGGAGATTGACTTATCACAATCTTCTCTTTGGCGATGACGTGCGATTGCTTGGATTGATTCAAACCGAGGATTCGGTGCAGGTGGTGAGTTCACAGCCGTGGATTACCGCACATGCGGAGACGCCGAACGCCACTGTCGAACAGATTGACGATTACTTCGAGCGACTAACTTTTGTCCGGTCGGACCTTTTCGAGGGCGCGGTCTACTACAGCAAATTTCTTGATATCGTCGCTGCAGACGCACACTCGCTTAACGTTCTGATTTCGGAGGAAAACTTCATTGTTCCGATCGATGTCGTCATCGGAAGGCCAGGCGATGATCTCCGCATCAAATTGGTGAAAGAATGCGAACTCCGGGCGCTCCGGGATTCTGGCCAGTGATAACCGTAGGGCTGTAGGGCTTGCTTGAGCAGCGCCAGGCGTAGAGATAAGGGCCTCGCGGGTGGCGTGGCAGCCCCGGAGGCTCTGAGTGTGTTATGCGCGGGAGACTGGCGAATGGATGTCAGACCAGTTGCGCCGGTGCCGTGTTCGGCGCCACGCTCGTGACAGTGACTGTTGCTGGCGTTGCGGATTTCGGTTCCGCAGTGCTTGCTAAGTCTGGCGTGTGCCGAGTTCTACCGCACTGCAATTTACGGCGGGCGGTGGAGTGCGGTTTCAGGGGGCGGATTGCCTGCTCTGCCGTCTGGCGTCAATAGACTCGCCTGAGGGCTGCGTGTGTTAAACGCGGGGTCGGGCGAAGTTTCTGACCAATCTATCAAATTGACCGATTACGACCTAGGGCCAGATGCTCCCGTCCGATACGCCATGGTTACACACCTCCTTACGTTTCTTGCAGGGATCGCGATTGGCGCCGGCGCGCAATACCTGGCCGACCGGTTCACAGATCAACGCCGCGCTAAAGAGGAGCGAGCCCGTCGCCGCGCTAAGTTCGACGAAATCGAGCGCTCAATGCCCGACCTCATCGGCGACATGCGCAAAGATATCCTTGAGGACAAAACCGGCCTACAGCGAAATTTCTGGGGAGTGCACATCCAGGCAATTTACGCGCCAAAATCCGCTTCCATTTATTACGACCCGGAACGATATCCGGACTTTGAAGCTAAGCTGACTCTGCTGGAAAACGCCGGCTTCATCATCGACATCAGTCTCAGCGACGCTCCGCTCTACCGGATGACTGAAGAGTTCGTCGAGATGCTCAGAGCTTCGCGTTAATGGCACATAGTGCGGTGGCTTTCACCATGTGTCACGGGCGCCTCGTTCGTCTCCACGACATGGAGGCCCGGTAGATCTCGATTCGATTACGCGACCAAAGAAGGGGACGAATTTCTCTGGATGGTGCCAGCAACCCCGGATGCAGCTTTCGTTCGCGATCAAACTGCGAGGTTGATATCCGCAGAAAGGCGGCGGCCTCCTCTCTAGTGAGATGTGGGTTGGTGTCGACGAATCTCGGTGATCTGATGAGCAAGGCAGCAACGCGTTGCGCAATGCGTTCGATTGTTTCGTCGGAGAGGTCTGAAGTCATGCCGTCAGTCTCACCCAGCCAGCAGGCCATTGCGATGATCAGTCTACACCGCACGGGCACATGAACTAACCATCTGATATGAAGGCCAGGGTGAGTTCTTTTAGCGCCTGGTGGGATTCGCAACGGCGCGGAGCCCCTCTTTCCGCTCGATCTTTCATCACTTCGTGCGCGGCCTCTTGGGCAATGCTGGCATGTGTCTCATTAGCTTCTCGGTTGCTCTACGCTCGCTACCGCACATCAGCGTAAATTCAGCTCTGGCTTTACGCTCGCGTCGCCAAAGTGTCTGACGTGTAATGCCGAGGCGCTTAGCCATTTCGGTGCGATCATGCTTCCGAAGTGCGAGTGGTAACACGATGCAGACGAGAGCCTCGATTCTAGTGAGTTGATAATTGATTTGCTCTAGCTGGGTTTCAATTTCGCTGGGTGATAGTAGGTGCATCTGTGAAACACTAACGCGACTGTCGAGGTCTGACAACTGCGCGCCGGCCGCAGATGCGCCGTGCTGCAGGCCTGTGACCTTGGGCGATTCATTTTTTCATGCGTCGCGGCCGCTTATTTGCGTTCAGGGTTCTCGCTCGCACGGGCCGACGATTTCCATCGCGAGCAAGGTGCTCGAGAGGAACGCGGCCGCTTCGGCATAGCTCTTGAATTTGAACGCTTCGGCGGGGAACAGGGCGATGGTCCATGATGACGCTTCCAGCCGCTTCGCCTTCTCAAATTCGGCCTTCACGACCTCGGCGACTTCGGCCCGGGGCGTCGAGTGCGCCAGCGGCACCCAGCAGATACCGTCGACGGTTTCCACACCGTCAGAGCGCGCTGGGAATAAGTGTCCGATGCGCGCCGCCGCGCGCTGGCGATCTCTGGCGTCGAGATGCACGGCGCTGATCACCACGCAATGCGGCGCCGTGCTGTCGCGATGGTAACAGGCGAGCCGTTCGAGCACGTTCGAGGCATCGCAATTTGAGCGGCCCCACGCACCCTCGCAGGCTTCAGCCGCGGGTATGCCCGGCATCGTCACACTCGAGGAGCACGCGACCAACGTGCCGCCGGCTGAGATGCCGGAGAGTCCTTTGCTCGAGGCAATGCGAGTCGCGGCCAATTCCTTTTCGGCCGCGGAGAGTGCCGCTTCGATGAAGCGGGATTCCTCCGGCGTTGCTTTGCGTCGCTCGATCGCCAACTGATTGATCAGCTTACGCACGCTCTCGAACCTGTCAGTGTTTGCGGGATGGGTTTTACGTGCCGCATTTGCTCTCGTCTTCATTTTTACCTCCAACGGGAGGGGCGCCCGGCGCTCGGGGTGACAAGCGGCAGAAGCTGCCGCCCAGGCGATGCCTGCCCGTGCGCGCGGACGCCCCAAAGGGTTCCGATGGATGGTGCTTCATTTTTCGACTTATCGTCTGGCCACTTGTCACGGCGGCCTTGGATGCGTGAAGACTGGTCGCGCGGCGGGTGCAGCTCAAGCCGCTTCCTCCTACAGCCCCCGATTGTTTTCGTAAGCTCGCGAGGCAACTTTCAAGTCATGCACCCTATCACTGTAGAACAGGCTACTTTTGCGCGCTACGTCGCTTAACTCGTGGTTGCCATGCTGACCGTTGGTTGGGCGTGACGGCAACGGCGCCGTTTTTCCCTCGAGCTAAATTGAAGTGGACCCCGTCGGTTGGACACGAGGGACGGGCGATTAAGATATAATTTTC